>ULWY01014019.1_pt1 | contig 92753 bp, 74 predicted proteins | sample 1960761 | NCBI WGS metagenome assembly ULWY01 (sample SAMEA4835824, study PRJEB28245) | human gut metagenome | biome: gut microbiome; material: fecal sample | place: Denmark | collected 2008 | reverse complement strand
AGGAGGGGGTCGCGGGTTCGATCCCCGTCTCGCGCTCTTTTATATTTTATATATAAGAGGATATCCAGATGAGATATCCTCTTTTTTATATTTAAACACATCTATGCTCGAAGGTTCGATCTTGTTGTCTGCCGACTCGATCGGTGCATAAGCGTGGCGTCCACTAGACGCCATGCACCGTCTCGCGCACTGGATGAGTCCCTATTTGAGTCCGCGTTTGGAGTATTTTCTTCTTTTTTCATATACTTGCTCCAAACAGAAAATTTGCTACTGATTAAAATTGGAGTAAATTCCTAATTATGCAGCAATCTACTCAAATAAAATTTTTCGTTGTTTTTGCAAATTTGGAGCAAATCACTCTAATTAAGAAAATAGCTCCAAAACCTACCTACTTCTTTTCCCCCTGCATTGGAGCAATATGAATGTAATCGAGCTTTTTACTCCAAGTCAAATTTTCCGGCAATCATCCTATTGGAGCAAGCACTGCAAAAATCATACATTTACTCCAATTCGGTAAACAAACACCGCAAAAATCATACATTTACTCCAATCCGGTAAAATTTCAGCCTGCCAGCAGGAATTCATAAAGCGAAAACAGGAATGCCTTTCATAAACCGCATTCCTGTCTCCGCCATAATTTCTAAAAACTCTATATAACCATATCTAATAATCATATCCACAATCAAAACTATAATTATCAGAATGTTCAATTATTATTTCTACAAAATTTCTACAAAGAATCCACAAACCGCATAAACGCAGCCTGCCCCTTTTCCGTCCGCTTATATACGCCCGCACATTCAAGTACCTTTACGAATACCTTGCTGATCTCGTCATGCAGGATCTCTGTGATATTCTCCGCGGTAATCTCATAGTTGCCAATCCATGCATCTACCCAGTCTGCATGCTTCTCAATCCTTGGATTCTTGCGGATATCCTCTCCGGCTAAGATAGCCTTGGATAATTCTGCCATCTCGCCCTTCAGACGTGCCGGAAGTACCGCAAGTCCCATAACCTCGATCAGACCGATATTCTCTTTCTTGATATGATGCAGGTCTGCCGATGGATGATAGACGCCCCACGGACATTCTTCCGTTGTGATATTGTTCCGGAGCACAAGATCTAATTCAAGCTTATCGCCATGCATCCGCGCAATCGGTGTGATCGTATTGTGTGGGACACCGTCCGTCTCACTGAAGATAAATGCATCCGCATCCGTGTATGCCCGCCAGCTTGTAAGAATATGGTCGGCAGCTTTCGCCATCACTTCCATATCATTCCCCTGCAGACGGATGACTGACATCGGCCATTTCACGATACCGGCTGTGATACTCTCAAATCCCGGAATCACAAACTTGCGCTCATAATCTGCCTTTGCCATCGCGAACACATAACCACCACCCTGGAAATGATCATGGCTTAAAATGGAACCTCCAACGATCGGAAGGTCTGCGTTGGAACCAGCCATATAATGTGGGTACTGTCTTACAAAATCCAAAAGCTTACGGAACACCGCATAATCAATCTTCATTGGAATATGCTGCTCATTGAAGATGATACAATGCTCGTTGTAATATACATAAGGCGAATACTGCAAATAATAATTCTGCCCATCCAGCTTGATCGGGATCACACGGTGATTCTGTCTTGCCGGGTGTGAGAAATGTCCTGCGTAACCTTCATTCTCCTTGCAGAGCAGGCAAGCCGGATATCCGGATTTCTTCGCCTGTCCGGCCTTCGCGATATCGCGCGGATCCTTCTCCGGTTTGGACAGATTGATTGTGATGTCGATCGGACCATATTCGGTGTCTGTCACCCATTTCTCATCCTTTGCGATACGGTCTTTCCGGATATAATTCGTAGCCTGACTGAACTGATAATAATATTCGGTTGCTTCCTTCGGGCTTTCCGCATAACGCTTCGCAAATTCTGCCCGTACTACACTTGGCGGTGGCGTAATACAGCCCATAATCTTCGTGTCGAACAAATCCTTTGCTGTTATGGTATCTTCTTTCATGATGCCATTTTCATGCGCATATGTCATCATATCCTCTAAAATCTCACAGACAGCTCTTGACTCTGTAATCTCCGGATTCTCCTCGTACTCCATTACATCGAACAACTCCAGCAGACGGTTCGTCGCATACACCTCATCTGCCTTGCAGATCAGCCCATTGTTCTTACCATATATCACTAATTCACGAATCAGATCTGTAATCATAGTGATTCCTCCATTCTTTATCTTCCATCTTATTTTACAAGCAAAACGTCCGTTTCATCTAAACCGGCAGTTTTATATACAAAAATTATGCCAGTACCTTCATGCCGCCATACTTACGGATCTTGAGCACCTTGCACGCATCTGCACCGAACAACCGGTCCATCGCTGCACGATATCCGGATACAGCCTCGTTTTTCACAAAAGCCTGAATCGTACCTGCGAATCCACCGCCATGCACACGGGCAACGCCAGCCCCACCTGCAAGCGCGATTTCACTGACCGCCAGCGCCAGTGACACATTCTGGTGCATCACATCATGGCTTGTGTAGACATTCTGCAGATACTTGAATGAAGAATCACCGGATTCCTTTACCTTCTGCAAGAATGCATCGATATTACCTGCCTTTAACGCATCTACTTCCTCTTCTACACGCACATCCTCACATAAGAAATGCAGAGCACGCAGTACGGCACGATCCCCAAGCTTCTCGCGCAGCTCCTGTGCGTGGCTTAAGATATCCTCGATTGTAAGTCCAAGCAGAACTTCCTTGCCAAAATACGATGCTACAGCTTTCATCTCTGTTGGAATGGCTGCATAATCAGCGGTCAGATCTGCATGGGAGCCCTTCGTATCTGTGATACAAAGGCTGTATCCATATGCATTTAAATCGAAATCCACTTTCTCAACCTTTGGATCTTTCACATCTGCAAAATCAATGTGCACAAGGTTTCCTACCGAGCAGGCTGTCTGATCCATCAATCCGCAAGGCTTTCCAAAATACACATTCTCTGCATACTGTCCGATAATTGCGATTGTGACTGCATCAATCGCACCATCATTATACAGATAAGAAACAATTGTTCCGATCACTGTCTCGAAGGCCGCTGAAGAGGAAAGTCCTGCACCGATCAAGACATCACTTGTGATATATGCCTGAAATCCTCCAACTGCGTAGCCTCGTTCCTTTGCTCCCGCAAGCACACCTTTGATCAGAGCAGTTGTCGATTCCTTGTCCTCTTCCTTCAGAGAAAGATCATTTCCATCAATTACGATCTCATCATAGCCATCCGATACAAGACGGATCTGCATATCCGGAAGCTTCTTCACGATAGCAATCGCATCCAAATTGATGGATGCAGCAAGTACCTCACCATGCTGATGATCAGTATGGTTTCCGCCAACCTCACTTCTGCCCGGTGCACTGTAGATTTCCACTGCATCTGCTCCATATAGCTTCTCGTATGTTTCAATCGCTGCCACATAACGATCCTTCTGATATGGAAGCACGTCTGCATCCACATAGATATCAAGCAATACATCATCATATGCACCTGCCTGTAGATTCTTCTTTAATTCTGTTGTCTGTATCATATCGTTCCTCCTTTAATCACATGTATAACTATCTTGTCGCAGTAAGCCGCCGGAACCGGTTCCGAATACAATCATACCGGTTACTCCTTGTTACACCCAATATATCATGCGTTTAGTAAACGTGTCAACAGTTTTACTAAAGTTTACTATAATATTTTTCAAATTAATATAGACTTTTTCATATTATATGTGGTATATTTTGTTTAGTAAACATTTTGAAAGGAGTTTCCTATGGCTACCATTCGTGATATTGCAAAAGAAGCTGGTGTATCGGCAGGCGCCATATCCAGAATTTTAAATAATGATGCTACCTTAAGTGTTGCTCCGGAAACGCGGGAACATGTGCTTGCGATTGCCAGGAAATTAAACTATACCAAATCCTCCCGCACAAAAGCGATGGCAAAAAATACATTTACAATGGGAATCGTACTCTGGTATACGGCGGAGCAGGAATTAAAGGACAGCTACTATCTCCGTGTCAGACAGGGTGTGGAAGATTTTTGTATGAAAAATGCCATCCGCGTCGTACGTATTTTTCCAAATGAACCGGATGGTCTTAAGCAGCTTGCCTCCGTGAATGGATTAATCTGTCTTGGCAAGTTCTCCAAAAAAGAAATTGATACATTTCTTGGTATCTGCAGCAATATTGTATTTCTGGATATGGTTGTCGATGAATATAACATTACATCCTTAACGCTTGATTTTGAACGTGCCGTCTATGACGTCATGGACTATCTGACCGGACTTGGTCATACGAAGATTGCCCTGCTTGTCGGATGTGAATATGTCGGAGATGGGGAACGTCTTATTGACGCAAGAACTGTTGCTTATAAGAAATACATGGAACACCGGGAAATGGATGCCGAGACGTATATACGGGAAGGCAGTTTCACAGCGCAGTCCGGCTATGAGATGATGATGGATCTGTTTGACAGCAAACATCTTCCAACCGCTGTCTTTGCGGCAAGTGATGCAATTGCACTTGGTGCCATGAAAGCAATCAAAGAAAGAGGTTATAAAATCCCACAGGATATCTCTATCGTTGGTTTCAACGACGAGGAATCCAGCACATTCATAACCCCTCCGCTTACGACCATTCATGCCCCATCCTATGATATGGGACAGCATGGCGCGAATCTTGTCTATGTTGCATCGAACTTAAGTATCAAGACACCTTTAAAAGCTAAAATTCCATGTCCGCTTGTCATCCGGGAATCCTGCGCCCGGGTCAAAGAGAACTGCTGATAGTTTTACTCAGATAACAAAATTTCTTTTGCCCGGCTGTACTTCTCTCTCCAATGCAGAATCTGCTTTTCGGAGCAGCCGGCCGCCTTCGAGCGGATCTCATCAGAATTATGCGCGAGATCTGCGAGCTTTACTTTCTTTGCTATCGCATTCGGTTTCAGATTCCGGACATAATCATAATAATCAACGGATTTGTCATGTGTCAGGAGACATACAGCTTCCGTTACTGCCGAAGGAAACGCCTGTTCTAACTCCGCAAGTGTGACTTCCGTATCTTCCACGACATCATGGAGAAGCGCCACCGTACAGCTTATCTCCTCATCCATCTGTTCTGCCAGATGAATCGGATGAAAGATATACGGCACACCACTTCTGTCCACCTGACCTTCGTGTGCTTTGTAAGCAAGCTTCATTGCTTTGATTGTCATACTCGTATAAATCACAGGTTTCCTCCCATATATCTATCCCCGGTAAATCAATACATAATCGTCTGTGGCAAGCCTTCTCATAGAATTAAATTTCTAATCATTTGCACCCGGCATCTCATAAAATGCTTCGGTCTCATCGATATCATTCACCGGTGGCTTTAAGCCTTCGATCGTGATGTTGTGCTTCTGTGCATAATCCCAGAGTGCTGCATGAACTGCCTCCTCTGCAAGCAGGGAACAGTGTACCTTGACCGGTGGCAATCCGCCAAGTGCTTCCATAACTGCCTTATTCGTAAGCTTCAATGCTTCCTGGATGGACTTGCCCTTGATCATCTCCGTTGCCATACTGCTTGTTGCAACTGCTGCGCCGCATCCAAATGTCTTGAACTTGCAATCACGGATGATCTGGTTGTCATCGACATCAAGATAAATACGCATAATATCGCCACATTTCGCATTTCCGACTGTACCGACACCACTGGCGTTCTCGATTTCTCCTACGTTTCTTGGGTTGGTGAAGTGTTCCATAACCTCTTCACTGTAATCTATAATCTGACTCATCGTCATTACCTCCTAAATATAATCAGTATCCCGTGTATGAACTTACTGCTTGTTCTTCTTTACGAAGTCCTCGTAAAGCGGTGACATACTGCGCAGACGCTCTACAACCGTCTTGATTGCCTCTACTGTATAGTCGATTTCTTCCTTTGTTGTCTCATCGGATAATGTCAGGCGAAGTGATCCGTGTGCGATCTCATGTGGCAGACCGATGGCAAGCAATACATGCGATGGATCGAGTGATCCGGATGTACATGCGGAACCACTGGATGCACAAATACCCTTCTGGTCAAGCATGATCAGAAGTGACTCACCCTCGATGAACCGAAAGCTGAAGTTCACGTTGTTCGGCAGACGTTTTACCTTGTCACCGTTTAACTTCGTATATGGAACCTCATCCAAGACACGCTTGATCAGATAATCACGCAAATTTGTCTCATATTCCATACGTGCCTGCATCTTCTCTTTTGCAAGTATCGTTGCACGACCAAATCCTACGATACCCGGTGTATTGTGTGTACCGGCCCGCTTTCCACGCTCCTGTGCACCACCATGGACAAAGGACTCAATCTGCACACCATTTCTAAGGTACATGATACCGATTCCTTTTGGTCCGTTGATCTTATGACCGCTGGCAGAAAGCATATCAATATGGCATTCATCCACATTGATTGGCACATGTCCATATGCCTGTACCGCATCTGTATGGAAGAGAACCTTATGCTTCTTCGCGATCTCGCCAATCTCCTTGATTGGCTGGATGCTTCCGATCTCGTTATTTGCAAACATCACTGAAATCAGGATTGTATCCTCGCGGATTGATTTTTCAAGCTCATCTAATTTGATGATACCATTTTCATCCACGCCGACATACGTGATCTCATAACCAAGCTTCTCTAGATACTCGCATGTATGCAGGATTGCATGATGTTCGATGGCAGACGTGATGATATGTTTTCCTTTCTTTCTCTGGGAAAATGCGATTCCCTTCAACGCCCAGTTATCCGACTCGCTTCCGCCACCCGTGAAATAAATCTCATTTGGCTTTGCGCCAAGGAAATCCGCAACTTCCTTTCTGGCATCTTCCACCGCTTTCTTGCTCTCGCCGGCAAAGCGGTATACACTTGCCGCATTTCCATAGTACTCTTCGAAATACGGATTCATTGCTTCATATACTTCCGGTGCAACTTTCGTTGTCGCCGCATTATCTAAATAAATTAACTCACTCATTGCTATGAATGCCTCCTTAATTCTTTACTTTTGTCCATGAAAAATTATAATCAGACATGTTTCAAAAGTCAACGAAACCGCCCTCATTTATAATGAGAATAAATTTCATTTGCAGTGCTTTTCATACTGCTTCAAGATCTCAATATAGCGGCTTCCAAGATGGCTGAGCGGGATTCCCTTCCGTTTCAAATACCCAATCGTCATCGTCTCCTCGGTTGCAAACGGTACTGCCGTATACCCATCTCCGTTTAATTCCTCACAGATAATACCGGAACATAAGGTGTAGCCGTTTAACCCGGTCATCAGATTTAACATCGTCGCACGGTCGTCCGCCTTGATCGTCTGCTTATATTCGAGGTTGCTTAATACCTCCTCCGCAAAATAGAAAGAATTCTTATTGCCCTGTTCAAACGACAGACACGGATACGGCTCTAAATCCGAGAAGGAAATAGACTCCTTCCCTGCAAGCGGATGTCCACTTGCGAGATACACATAAACCGCACAGTCAAACAATGGTTTAAACTCCAGTTCATTTGCATCAAATACCTTCTGCATGGCTTTCTGGTTGAAGCTGTTCAGATACAGAATGCCAAGCTCACTCCGGAAGTTCTTGACATTCTCGATAACTTCACCGGTCTTCGTCTCATGGACCGCAAGCTCATACTCGTCCAGTGAAAAATTCCGCGCCAGCTTGATGAACGCCTCCACTGCGAAGGAATAATGCTGCATGGATACGCTGAACTTCCGCTTGTGTTCTGCAGCACCCATATATTTTTCTTCCATCATCTGCTGCAGCTCCACCATCTGTCTGGCATAGCTTAAGAACTCTTCGCCCTCGGTTGTCACAACGATACCGCGGTTCGTCCGCAGAAAGATCTCTATCTGTAATTCTTCCTCTAAATCATGAATTGTATTCGATAATGCCGGCTGCGATACAAAAAGCTCGCTCGCCGCCTTGTTCATCGACTTCATATCTGCAATTGTCACTGCATACCGTAGCTGTTGTAATGTCATATGCCACTCCTATTCTTTTCTTTTACTCACGCCCTGAATTCCCATCGCAATACCAAATGTCACGACCTCTGTAACCGGAAATGCCATCCAGACACCGGTTACACCAAAAAACTTCGACAGCATGAATGCCATCAGGCTGATCACAATGATTCCACGCGATACCGCGATCAGGGAAGATGCAAGTGCCTGTCCGGTCGCACTGAAGAATCCCGCCAGCACAATATTGACCGCCGCCACTAAGAACCCTAAGAAATAAATCCGGAGTCCCGGCACGGCAAACTTCGCTAGCTCCGCCGACTGTGCACTGTTGAAGATGCCAACCAGTCCGTGTGCGAACACCCATACCACAGACACAAGCACGATTGACAGAATGACTGCAATCACGAGTGACTGCCACAAGATCTTTTTGACATCCTCTTTGTCTCCATGTCCGTACGACGTACTCGCAAGCGGCTGTAAGCCCTGCGATACACCGTTAAAAATCGCCGTTCCGACAAGTGCGATGTTCGCGATCACGCCATATGCGGCAACTGCATTATTTCCAGATAATGCAAGCAGAATAAAATTAAATACAAGCGTTGTGATACTGTTCGCGATCTCTCCGACAAACGCCACTACGCCAAGGCTGGCCGCAGAAGCAAGCAGCCGAAAGCTCGGCAGATGCCACTTGAACACGATTGTGTTTTTCTTTGATAAATAATGGATCATGCAGATACCGATGCTGATGATCGGTGACACGCCAGTTGCAAGTGCCGCGCCACGCATTCCCATATGCATCGGGAACATAAATACATAATCAAATACAATATTGAACAAACTGCTGAGTAACGTTGCCGCCATCGCGATATTCGGTGCATTATCATTTCTTACAAACGCAGTAAAGGTATAGTTCGCAATAAAAAACGGGGAAAAAAGCATCGCAATCTGCAGATATTCCGTTCCGATCGACAGGATATCCGCATCCGCTCCCATCAGCTTCAAAATCTCTGCCGGGAAGAAGTTTCCAAGCAGTGTAAATCCGATTCCGATCAGAACCGCAAACATCAAAGCATTCGAGAAATACAGCTTCGATGTCTCATTATCGGTCATCTTACAAAGCGAATACCGCGTTGCGGAACCAATCCCGATTAACGAACCAATGGCAAATAACAACCCATAAACCGGCAGTGTCAGATTCAATGCCGCAATACCAAGGGTTCCATTTGCCACGGAGATAAAAAATGTATCTGCGAGGATGTAGCACGACATGCCCATCATCGCAAATACATTTAAAAATATGAACTTTCTTAGTTTCTTTCCCACGTTCATCTACTAGTTGCTATTTTCTGTGAAATAACCCTTTCTTCTCATAAGGCTGATGTTCGATGCCAAGCACCTTGTAGCCAAGCTTCTCAACTTCTTCTGTAAATTTTGCATCATCGAAGCCTTCTTCTGCTACGATCACAGTCTCCTTCTTCGCATGGGAAGAAGTGACTTTCTTCACCTTGAAATTATTTCTTACCATGTCGTTCATATGCGACTCGCACATACCACACATCATACCATCGATTTTTGCAATAATCTGTTCCATTTTGTTTTCCTCCTTAAACTACATTAATTTATATAGAATGTCAACCTCTCCTATGCTGTCTCCCGCTACTTCTTTCCGAATTTGAACAGATTCAGACGAAGTGCATTGGTCACAACACAAAAGCTTGACAGACTCATCGCTGCTGCACCGAACATCGGATTCAATGTCCAGCCAAATAAATGAACCCACGCACCTGCCGCAAGCGGGATTCCTATGATATTGTAAATAAATGCCCAGAAGAGGTTCTCGTGGATATTCCGCAAGGTTGCCCGGCTAAGCCGGATTGCAGCAGGCACATCGAGAAGCCTACTCTTCATCAGCACGACATCCGCCGCATCAATGGCAATATCGGTTCCTGCTCCGATTGCGATACCCATATCTGCACGTGTGAGTGCCGGAGCATCGTTCACGCCATCACCGACCATCGCAACCTTTCCTTTCTTCTGCAGATTGGCGATCACAGCCTCCTTACCATCCGGAAGCACACCTGCGATCACTTCATCGACACCTGCCTGCTTGCCGATTGCCTGAGCCGTCTGCTCGTTATCACCGGTCAGCATGACAACATGGATTCCCATATTTTTAAGCTCCGCGATTGCTTCCGGGCTGTCCTCCTTCATCACATCGGCAACTGCCACCATTCCAAGGATCTTGCCATCCTCCGCGAAGAATAATGGTGTCTTTCCTTCGGATGCATAGACCTCTGCCTGCTTCCGAAGTTCAGTTTCTTCCTCTTTTGCTATCCTGATCTGCCCGGAAATATAGTTCCAGTTTCCACCCTGCAGATGCTTTCCATCGCGGACGCCCATCAGACCATTTCCGGAAACTGCCTGAAACTCCCCGACACCTGCCTCTGTCTGGTTGTTCGCATCGCCCCATGCGATAATCGCCTTCGCAAGCGGATGCTCGCTTTTTTGTTCCAGCGCGTATGCGGCATGCATCAGATACGCTTCCTCACAGCCAACCGGATAGATATCAGTCACACGTGGTTCGCCCTTTGTGATCGTACCGGTCTTATCGAGTGCCACGATCTGTACTTTGCCTGTCTCCTCCAGCGAAACGGCCGTCTTAAACAGGATTCCATGCTTTGCACCCACACCATTTCCGACCATGATAGCAACCGGAGTCGCAAGTCCAAGCGCACACGGACAGCTGATAACCAGAACGGAAATTGCTCTTGCAAGCGAGTATCCCACCGGTCTTCCTACAAGCATCCAGATCACAAATGTCACGATGGCTATACCGATCACAACCGGTACAAATACGCCGGATACCTTATCTGCCACCTTCGCAATCGGCGCCTTCGTCGCCGCCGCGTCACTTACCATATGGATAATCTGCGACAACGTTGTATCCTCACCGACACGGGTTGCCTCACAGAGCAGATACCCTGACTGATTGAGTGTCGCTGCGGATACCGGATCGCCCGGATTCTTGTCTACCGGAATACTCTCACCGGTCAGCGCGGATTCATTGACTGCACTGTTTCCTTCCTTGACGAATCCATCCACCGGAATATTCTCACCCGGACGAACAGCAAATAAATCTCCGATATGAAGCTGTTCGATCGGTACCGTCTGCTCCACACCATCTTTTACTAAAACGGCAGTCTTCGGTGCAAGCTTCATCAAGCCCTTTAATGCATCGGTCGTCCTGCCCTTTGATTTTGCCTCAAGCATCTTACCCACGGTTATGAGTGTGAGAATCATCGCCACAGATTCAAAGTAAAACTCATGCATGTAATGCATGACTTGTGTCTCCTGTCCCTTGACAACCGCATCGGTCATTGCAAACAGTGCATACACACTGTAGATAAACGATGCAGCAGAACCAAGTGCTACGAGCGTGTCCATGTTTGGTGCCCGGTGTATAAGTCCCTTGAATCCATTTACGAAGAACTTCTGGTTTACGACCATAATCGCAATCGTGAACAGAAGCTGTACAAGTCCCATCGCTACATGATTGCTCTCGAAGAACGGCGGCAGCGGCCAGTTCCACATCATATGTCCCATCGACACATACATGAGCGGGATCAGCAGAACTACCGACGCGATCAGGCGTTTCCGCATCAACGGTGTCTCCGTGTCTTTGAGTGCATCGGCATCTTCCTCCGTGCTGCCGGACTGCTTTCCGGCTTTCATCTTCGATGCTTTATAGCCGGCTTTTTCGACCGCCCGGATGATCGTCGCTGCATCTGCCGTTCCTTCCACACTCATCGAATTGGTAAGCAGGTTCACGGTACAATTTGTCACGCCATCCACCGCGGAGACTGCTTTCTCGACACGCGCGCTGCAGGCGGCGCAGCTCATACCCTTCACTTTATATTGTTCCATGTAATAATTTTTCTCCTTTCCAATGAGTTGTATGGAATTACCTAACATATATTTCCATATTGATTCATGCCATATACAATGTATTGAACCTAAGAAGTTCTAAAATGTTCTGTTTTACATTTCCATAAAATACGCCACCACCGCCAATTCGCCATCCATGGCTCAGTGGCGGTTTGTTTGAACATCGTGTTCAAACATGGCTATATTGCATACAGAACATTAAGAACTTCTAAGCTTCAAACATATCGTATATACTCATGAATCAATATGAAAATATATGATATTCATTCACTTAGCAATTTCACAATTATTTCTGATTCACTTATATTTACATCTTCACTTCATTAACTTTTGTAAAAGTGTTACTAACTCGTCGATCACTTCGTCGTTACCTTGACGGATGTTGTCGGCCACACAGGTTTTTACGTGATTGGCAAGCAGTACCTTATTGAAGCTGTTAAGTGCGGATGTGACCGCAGACACCTGCATCAATACATCCGTACAATATGCATCCTTCTCCAGCATATTCTCGATGCCGCGCACCTGTCCTTCGATCCGCTTCAACCGGTTCATCAGATCCTTTTTCTCTTTTTCCTGTCGTTCTTTATGTTTCCCCGAACAGCAAGGACAATTCTTTTCTTCTTTATTTTCTTCCATAAATCAAATACCCCCTACCGGTATACAATGTATACCGGTAGGGGGTATTTGTCAAGTTCTCTATTTGATAAGATTTTTCAAGTATCAACCGTTTGTGAATATACTATGCATATAGAACAATCATGCAAACTATTTTTCTTTCACATAACCCGGGGTTGCATTTCTTCCAAGCTTTGCCAGCATTTCCTTATCGCTCGCGATTGTTGCGCAGGCAACGGTTGTCAGCATATCACCTGTGATTGTCGCAGATGCACCAGACTGGAACGCAATCTCACCATCGTTTGTCAGAAGGGCACGTCCGGCTGCCAGACGGATATTTGCCTCCGGGTTTATATATCGGAAGAATGCAATTGTACGAAGGATATCATCCTCGGTCAGAGACTCACGATCTTCGAGTGGTGTTCCCTTGATTGGCATCAGTGCATTGATAGGAATAGATTCTACGCCTGCTTCTGCCAGATCCACTGCCATGCTCAGACGATCTTCCCAAGTCTCGCCCATACCGATGATGCCGCCGGAGCAAGGACACATGCCCTCTGCCTTGACCGCCTTTAATGTCTCGATCTTCTGATCGTAAGTATGTGTGGTGCAGATATTCGGGAAGTTTCTTCTCGAAGTCTCGATATTATGATGATAGCTTGTCACACCTGCCTCATGCAGACGGTGCAGCTGTTCCGGTGTCAAAAATCCCATTGACGCACAAAGATCAATCTTACATTCCTTATGCATCCGCTCAAATGCATGGATTGCCTTCTCGAATTCTTCTCCGGTAAGTGCACGTCCGCTTGTCACGATTGAGAACCGGTGTACCCCATGTTCCTCGTTAAAACGGCATGCCTCCATAATCTTCTCTTCGTCTAAGAAATCATACACCTCACAATTGGTATGATTGTGTGCCGATTGTGCACAGAACTTGCAATCTTCCGGACATCTTCCGCTCCGGCCATTGATGATCGAGCATAAGTCTACATCCTCGCCGATAAAATATTCCCGGATCTTGTCTGCGCCTTCCCGCAACTCGTCCAGAGCACATGTTAAGAAAATAGAAAGGTCATCGTTCTTCGTGATTCGTCTACCACCTATAATCTCATTTGCAAGTTCTAGCATTGTTCCCATTTTCTCTCGTCTCCTTTTTCTCTTGTATTCTCTTCTCAATTGAAGAATAATTTCATATCGTTCCGCAACTGTTCATTATATGTCACCACGCATCAGCGTGCTTCATTATATGATGTATGTTATCACTCTTTATCATAATCATCCAAGAAATGATGCTTCACACCATTTTCTTTGTAGGCGATCACCGTACTTAGGTTCACATTTTCCACGCTCTTGAAGATGTTTCCTTCCACAAATGGATTCGTCTTCGCAAGCTCATGGATCAGCTTCTTTACTTCCAGACGTTTGGAATTGCTCTGTCCATCCTTATCACATGAAGAACAGGTATCTGTAAATTTGCACGCACACTGAATAAAATGCAGATGGTTCGCATCGCGCCACGCTTTGATATCATCCTCGCGCACGAGGTACAGCGGGCGAATCAGCTCCATGCCCTCGAAATTCGTGCTATGGAGCTTCGGCATCATCGTCTGCACCTGCGCGCCATATAACATTCCCATAAGGATTGTCTCAATCACGTCATCATAATGATGTCCTAAGGCAATCTTGTTACAACCAAGCGCCTTCGCCTGACTATACAGATGACCGCGCCGCATACGCGCGCACAGATAGCAAGGTGATTTCTCCACATGAAAGACCGACTCGAATATATCCGACTCGAATATCGTGATTGGAATGTTCAGATTCTTCGCATTGGTCTCAATCACCTGCCGGTTTTCGGGACTATACCCCGGATCCATCACCAGAAACTGCACACCAAACGGAAACTTATTATGTCGTTTCAACTCCTGAAAAAGTTTCGCCATCAACATCGAATCCTTCCCGCCGGAGATACATACCGCGATGTTATCACCCGGTTTCACGAGTTCGTATTCATTGATTGCTTTCGTGAACTTGCACCAGATTTTCTTCCGGAACCGCTTCCGTATGCTGTTCTCTACATCCTTTGCAAAATCCACATCTGACTGTTCCACCGGTTCCTGCATGGCAAGCATCAGCCATGCCATATAGCCGCCCCTTAAATTATAAGCTTCGACACCCTGTTCCCGCAGCATCAGCACCGCATCCGCGCTCGCTTCTCCGCGTTTACAGTAGATTAGTACCTTCCCTGTGTCTTTCCACTCATCGATATACGTGGAGAGCTCTGCCTGCGGCACAGAGATTGCATCCGGCAGATGCCCATATGCATACGACATATCATCCCGGATATCCACGATCGTATATGCACTATAATCTTTTAATTCCTCTGGTAAAATATCATACATGTCCTTATCCTCCGAGCTAAACTCCGGGTAACAGGCTTCAAACTAAAGCCTGCACCGGGTTGATGTCCGGGCTTGACGCCTTTATCTGCAGCCGCCACCCATAAATGTCAGAAACTCAACCACATCGCCTTCCTGCAATACAGTTTTTTCGAATGCTTCTGCCTCGACAAAATCATCATTTACCGCAACCTTCACATGCTTTGGTGTCTCTAACTGTTCCTGCTCGATCAACTGAGCAACCGTGATTGATTCTTTTACATTCTGATTCTTACCTGAAAGTATGATTTGCATATATTCACGCTCCCTATATTTATAATTTTAAATCTTTATATGTGTTCACAAGCTCTGTAATCGCATCTACATTTTCATCTGCAACCACATCAGAAAGTGCATGTAAAAACTCCTGATTATCGCCATCATAACCATATCCGTTCAGATAATCGAGTTTCCGGTGCACATCATCATAATCACCTTTCGATGCACCTGCCACAATCTCTTCCAATACTGTAATTGAAATCACAGTAAGATCTTTGGATTCGGTATTTGCAGCTTCCTCGTCACTATCCGCGTCCTCATCTGACACATCATTTGCATCAGACTTTTGTTTTTGCATTTTGGCAGCATATTCTTCATCTGTCATACCTGATACTTCTTCCATAAAATGCTCATAATCCTCCAAGATCAAAAGCAGGTACACCAGTTCATCTATGAAGCCCTTTAAATTCTGCTTCAACTGTTCACGCTTTCCTACATTGATAGATGCTTCCATCTTCGCAGCATATCTCGCAAGCTCATATGCACCAATGCTGTTAGACAATGCACGGATTGAATGGATCTTCGACTTAAATACCCGGATATCTCGCACCGACTTCTCAGCCAATGTGTTCGCAATATCCCGGTTCTGCGAGTAAAATGCATGAATCAGCTTGTTGTAAACCTCGATACTTCCACCTATTTTCGCGATTGCTTCTTCCACATCCAGTGACTCCTGCAGGCGCAGCAGGCCATCACGGAATCGTGATCCCTCAATCAGAAGCTTCACATCATCAGAACGTTCCTGCAGCTTCTCTTCCGGCAGACAATCCTTCAATATGGCAGCAACCCGCCGCGGTTCAATCGGCTTCACGATACTGTCCGTAAATCCCGCTGTTATATTGCTGCTCCGGTTTCCCTCTATTGCATCCGGATCAAGTGCGATAACCGGAAGCATAGCATATTTGATATCGTCGAGTTCGCGGATTTCCCGCATTGCATCCACACCATTCATAATCGGCATTGACAGATCCATGAACACCACATCATAATCATGATTCAGCACCATATCAATCGCGGAAAAACCGGATGTTGCCACATCCAGCTTCATATCAAAGGATGTAAGCACCTTACGGCTTACTTCAATACTTACCTCGTCATCATCCACCAACAGTGCCGATACTTCCGGCAGCCATAATTTATCCGCATCCTCTTTCGATACCGTATCGTCGATTTTTGTTACTACCTGGCCACTGCTCAATTTCACCGCAGGTTTCTGATTCAGGGATAAAACAAATGTGGAACCTGCGCCATACACACTTTCGACCGATAATTCAGCATGTAATATATCCGCATATCCCTTGGCAATCGCAAGACCCACACCATGTCCGGTATGTTTACTCATCTTTGCGCCTTCACTATCCTCATATAAATTGAAAATAGTATCCAGACGTTCTTCCTGAATTCCGATTCCGGTGTCTGCAACTGTGAATACCAAATTAATCATATCCTGATGACCATGGTCTGCATACTCATAAGAATCAATCGACAATGTAATGCTTCCCTGCTTTGTGTAACGGATTGCATTGTCCAGCAGGCGCAGCAGAATACTCCGTATCTTGTCCGCATCCCCGATCAGATTATCAACGATATTGTCCCCGAGCTCCACGAAGAACTTCACTGACTTGTCATTTTCGGCAAGCTGTTTGATGACATAATCCGACATATCCGCCGCAAGATCCGATACTGCGTAATTTCCAACCTCTGTATCGATACGTCCGGATTCCAGCTTTGCAAGAAGAATAATATCATCCACACTTGCAAGAATATCATTTCCTATATCATAGATTCCGCGAATATCCTTTCGATATGGTGAATCCCGGTCCACGACATGCAGAAGCTCATCTGCTTTCACCATCATGGCATGAATCGGTGTTTTGATCTCATTACTCATGTTTGCCAGATAATCATTCTTCGCGGTACTGCTCTTTACCGCCTCTTCATGTTCCTTAGACAGCTGCTCCAAATCAGAAGTTTTCTTCTTCAACATCCGTCTTACATGAAAAACCGTAAAAACAAGCAGCAGGAATATGACCACCAGACCGATAATAACAATCGTTCTCGCAATCGGATTCTCAAAGAGACGTTTTTCTTTATCAATCACAAACGACAATGGTTCTTTACATGCGGTTCCATCCGCATTGTATGCATTCACCGTAAATGTATATACCCCACCATCCAGGTTTGTGTACACTGCCTGCAAAACATCATCGCCATGCAGTTCCGTTGCCTTGGAATCAAATCCCTCAAGCTTATATTCTACCTTGATATTCCCGCGGTTCGTGTAAGAGAACACTGCAAAATCAATGGTAATTTTGGATGCATCATGTTTCACAACCAGTCCGTCACTTAAGTCATCGAACTCATAGGAAACTCCATCAATATCGATCTTCGTCACTTTGATTTCCGGCTGTGTTTCGTTTATCCAGATATTTTCCGTATTTAAAACAGAGACACCCTCATTACAGCAAATATACAATCTGCCTTTTGTATCAATACATGAATTACCGGTTGTATTGATTGTTTTGGTAAGTCCATCCCCGGTTGAAAGGTATCTTTCCGAAATACCATTGCTGCCAAGGAGTTCCTCCTCGGAAGAACGCAGAATTCCCATTGATCCAACCAGCCATACCGACCCCTGGTTGATTTTAATATCATAGACACTGTTTGAATACTCAACATTACTGATCATACGGAACGCTTCATTGTAGAAACACACTCCGCTGTCCGTACCGATCCAGACACCCTGTTCCCCTTGTGCGAAGCAGGAAATAACATCCGAATTCAATCCGTCCTCCGTCCCGTAATGTGTCAATGTATCCATCCCATGTTCTAACACATAAATACCGCTACCATCTGTGCCGGCGAACACATCGCCTTCCTCTGTCTCAAACAAGGAAAGAATATTCACTTCCGCAAGCTCCGTATCCATTCCAAATGTCTGCTCAGCCCGTCCATCCGTGCCGAGTATTGCCATTCCCTCGGTCGTTGCAACTGCTATTCTTCCCTCCGAAAGTGGTAATGTACAGTTTACAGTAATCGCAGGAAGACCATTCGAGCGCCCAAATACCTCGTAGCTTCCATCCGGTTTATACTTGATCACACCATATTTACGATATGTTGAAAGCCATATATTCCCCTTCGAGTCCGCTATAATATGTCTTACACTGACATTCTGTAACATATCCGTAAGTTCATTTACTTGCTGCTCTCCCTTATTATTATAGATATACAATCCATCATCAGTTGCGATATATCTTTTTCCACGGTTCTCATAGACTGCATTCACCATGCATTCCCCCATGCCGCTTGAAAGATTGTAATCCGAGAATTTGCTTTTCGTGAGAAGCAATAATCCTACACGTGAGGATGCAATCCAGTAATTTCCCTCATAATCCTGTATTATATCTGAGATATAAGTATCGATCTGACTGTCGTTGATCTTCACAAAATTTGACTGTCTGTCAAAATAACCATATCCATTATCTCCACACACCCACACTCTGCCTTCTGCATCCTGCATGAAACCATTAATACTTTCAACACCGGCAGCCAGTGTCCGTCTGCTTGTTGCGGAACGATACGCATACACCTCATGTCCTGTACTGCCGACATATACAGTATCCTGGCAAAGCGACATGGAGTTCAGTTCCTCTCCGGCATCCAACGATACCTCAAGCCTGCGGAGTATCTTCTCTTTATTGAAAATATAAATCTCATTGTTGCCTGTGAGTCCCCAGATAGCATCATCCTTCTCAACAAGACTGCGGAATTCAACTCCCGTCAATGTATCGTCGCCATAGGCCTCTAGACAGTACGCGGAAGAATCTGTGCGGGCTTCTGTATCAGCGTCCGCAATCACATACAATCCGCTCATCCCTGCTACGTAGATTGTTCCATCCTCACTGCACACTACCGCCAGTATCGTCTTGATTCCATTATAATATTCTTCCTGCAGATGACACGTTTTGCCATCCTCAATATAGAAAAGTCCATAGTTATCCGTTCCGATCCACATGCGCCCTTTAGAATCCTGTGTGATGCAATTGATCGTATACAGATCGGTACGGTCTGTATCCCACAGATTAATACTCTGGAATCCGGAACCATTTGTACGGTATAATCCACCATCTGTACCAGCCCAGATATATCCACTTGACGACTGATACAGGCAGTTTATCTCATTGCTTCCGATTCCGCTCTTCTGGTTATACACCGACTGCATATATCCAGCCAGAAACGTATCTCTGGCAAAAACCGGAATATCAAAAGAAAACAGCAGAAAAAGGCATGCCATAAGGAATGCCATAATTTCTGCTGCTATTCTGCCTTTTTTTGTATCAAACTTCATCATAGTAGTAACATGTTAACCTTTATTACGCTTCTTTCAAAAAAACTTTATAACACTTATATGCTTCGTAGATATCCGCCTTCGATGTAATCTCCCAAGGTGCATGCATATTCAGAACTGCAACTCCGCAATCGATCACTTCCATACCATACAAAGAAAGTATATAGGCGATCGTACCACCGCCACCGACATCAACTTTTCCCAGCTCAGCGGTCTGGAAGCAGACATCGTTCTTATCCATCATATTGCGGATTCGCGCGATATACTCTGCATTCGCATCATTGCTTCCCGACTTACCTCTCGAGCCTGTAAACTTACTGAACACAACACCTCTGCCACAATAAGAAGCATTATTCTTCTCAAAAGCACTTGCAAAAAGAGGGTCGTATGCCGCATTTACATCGGAAGACAGCATACTGGAATTCGCCAGGCATCTCCAGAGTGACAATTCACTGAAATCTCCCATCGCATCCATCAGCTCCGCAACCGAATTCTCAAAGAACCGGGACTGCATACCGGTTGCACCGACACTACCGATCTCTTCCTTATCGGTCAGAAGACAGCAGGTAGTCTTATCCGGGTTCTCGATTTCAAGCATCGCTGCAAGTGATGTATACGCACATACACGGTCATCCTGTCCGTACGACATAATCATACTCTTATCAAGTCCTGCCTCGCGCGCACGACCGGCCGGAACAACCTCGATCTCTGCTGACATGAAATCCTCTTCGTCCATGCCATACTTATCCTTGAGAATTGCAAGGATTCCTGCTTTCACGGCATCCTTTTCTTCGCCCTTTAACGGTTTGCTTCCGACAAGGATATCGAGGTTTTCTCCTTCGATCACTTTATTTGCTTTCTTCTCCATCTGTTCGCCTGCAAGATGAATCAGAAGGTCTGTCACGCAAAATACCGGATCACTCTTATCTTCTCCGATATTCACCGTCTCAATACTGCCATCCTTCTTCACAATCACACCATGTAAAGCAAGCGGAAGTGTTACCCACTGGTACTTCTTGATACCTCCGTAATAATGCGTATCTAAATATGCAAAATCCTCACTCTCATACAGTGGATTCTGCTTCACATCCATACGTGGAGAATCAATATGTGCACCGAGAATATTCATTCCCTTCTCCAGCTTCTTCTTCCCAATCTGAAACATTGCTACCGTCTTGTCCATACATACACTATATACCTTATCACCTGACTTCAACGGCTTCCCGCTCTTTGTTACCTCTGTAAGCTCCACATATCCGTGTTCCTGCGCCAGCTTGACGATCTGTTTGACACATTCCCGTTCTGTCTTTCCCTGATCCAGGAATTTTATATAGTTCTTACATAATTTTTCAAGCTTCGTCAGCTGTTTCTCATCATAGGTTGTCCATGCATTTTTGCGTTTCATGTCATACTACCTCCTGCTTTGCAAAATCTATAGTATCATTATACCAACTTTTCAATCACTTTATTTAAGATCGTAAATGCTTCATCACATTCCTTCTCTGTAATATCAAGCGGAGGAACCAGTCGGATTACATTTGGTCTGACTGCTGTGATCAGTAGACCTTCATCTGCGGACTGATACTTCACATCAGTTGCAACATCCTTATCAAACTCAACCCCTATCATAAGTCCTCGTCCACGTACTTCCTTCACACAAGGGAGTTTCTGCAGCTTATCACGGAAATATGCTCCGATCTTCTCCGCATTCTCCGGAAGCTTCCGATCCATGATCTCTCCGATCTGTGCATAGCTTGCTGCACACGCAACTGGGTTTCCTGCATAGGTACTTCCGTGTGCGCCAGGTCCAAATGTAAGCGCAAGCTTCGCACTTGTACACATAGCTCCGATCGGCATACCACCGCCCATAGCTTTCGCCATGCTGACACAATCCGGTTTCACATCATATCCCATATATGCCATCAGGCTTCCGGTTCTTCCCCAGCCAGTCTGCACTTCGTCGAATAAAAGCAGCATATTACGCTCATCACATAATTTGCGCAAGCCCTGCAAGAACTCTTTCGTTGCCGGAATCACACCGCCTTCACCTTGTACCGGCTCTACCATAATTGCAATCGTATCTTCTGTGCACGCATCCGCAAATGCCTGCACATTATTGAACTCTGCATAAGAAAATCCGGGGATCATCGGATCATAGTTTCTCTGGATGGCTGTTCCCGGCTGCCCGGTAGCTGCAAGCGTAGCCAGTGTACGTCCATGAAAACTGTTCTTAGCTGTTACAATATGATAACGGTTTGGTCCGAAATTATCTTTTCCATACTTTCTGGCAAGCTTGATCATAACTTCGTTCGCTTCTGCACCGGAATTCTGGAAATAAATTTTCTCCATTCCGATGGCATCACAGATCCGCTGTGCAAGCATTACCATAGGTATTGTATAACAATAATTTGATGCATGCATCATCTGTTGAGCCTGCTCTATAATCGCATCCACTACCTTCTTATTGCAGTGTCCGACAGAATTAACGGCGATACCTGCCATAAAATCGAGATACCGTTTTCCTGTCTCGTCGATGACATAATCATCTTCTCCTCTTTCTGCAATGAAATCAAATCGCTGAAATGTCTCATAGAAATATTTGTTATACATCTCTTTGATTTCTTCTTTTGTCTTTCCGGTACTCTTCAAGTTCATCTCTCTCACCTCATATGCTATAAATTTCAGATGCCGGCAGGAAACCTGCCGGCATAACATTACTTATTCGTTCCATATATCTGGCTCGCCACCAGACTGTCCAGAATTCCAACCAATTGACCGATCTCCGGCTTACTGATCTGTGCATCTGCACCTAACAGTTCTCCCTTACGCTTCATATCCTCATTAATCAGGGATGAGAAAATAACAATTGGAATCTGCTTCAGTCCTTCTGTCTCGCGAATCTTCTTAATCAGATGATGTCCATCCATCTGTGGCATCTCAATATCTGTAATCAGACACTTCGCACCATACTCAACACCATTGTTTTTCTTCAGTTCACACAGATAATCCCATGCTTCCTGTCCGTTATTCTTGATCGTAAGCTTCGTATATCCGGCTTTGTGCAGTGCATCCTCGATCAATTTGCAAAGCATCATGGAATCTTCTGCAACCAAAATCGGAATGCTGTTACGCTCACGGTTCTCAAGCTCTGTCACCTGTGAAATCTTCAGGCTTGTCTCCGGGCAGATTCCCTCAACAATCCGTTCAAAATCCAGAATGATCAACAGATCATCTTTATTCTTGATGATTCCCGTGGCCACTCCTGTTCCCGGCCCGCTTACCGTTGCATCCGGCTTAACAACATCCTTCCATGACACACGGTTGATTCCGATTACCGACTGTACATCAAAGGCAATGTTCAGATTGTTAAAATTCGTAACAATCAGGAAATTATTCCGTCTGTCCGGATTGTCAAATCCCAACGTCTGAAACAGGTCAATGACTGTAATAATATCCCCACGTGGCATGAAGATACCCTCGATGCATGGGTGTGAATTCGGTACCGGTGTAATTTCCTGATACGGAAGAATCTCCCGCACCTTCTCTACGTTAATACCATAATGATTTCCATTAATAATGAACTCCAATACCTCAAGTTCATTTGTTCCGCTCTCCAATAAAATATTTGAATCCATATGTATCCTCCTTGCCTAAAAATCACTGATTCAGTTGTATAACCGCACTTGCTCCGCCATATTGGATCAGCAGTTTCAAATCCTTCATATTGTTCGCCACGGAATCTGAAACTGTATACAGAAGAACGGCTTCTTCCCGGCTGCTCGCTGCGATTGTCTTGTTATACGTATACAGGTCATCCTGCAATATCGTAAGCATCTGCTTTGTCTTCCGTGTATTATCTACAATAATATTATAATTGATATCCTTACTATACAGATCAATCTTCTGATCCTCGTTCGTCTTATTCTCCACTTCGAATTTCAGAACAAGCATCTTATAACCTTCCGGCGCTTCCACTTCAATATACATTCCATCTTCATCATACGATGGATAGCTGTCTACAACCATATTGTACGCATACCGCACTGATATACGGTTCTCTCCCACAAACGCCGCAATGTCAAAATCATCGGCAACCGTTGTGGTTATCTCTTCTGTCACGCTCTCCTCCGAAGAGACCTGTGCCTCTGTTGTTGCCTCAACAGCTGTCTCCGTCGTCATTTCTGTCGTTGCTTCTGTCACGGCCTCTGTCGTCGTTTCTTGTGTCGTTGCTTCTGTCGGAGTCGCCTCTGTTGCTTCTTCCGGATCATATTTCGTATCATAGTTTCTATCATACTTAAGCAATAGCTCTGCCGCATATTCTGCGATCAGATGATTTTCCTCATCTGTCAGGTCGATCACCTGCCCACATCCGGACAGCCCAAGCATAACTGCAACAACAAGCGCAATCCACGCACTGTTTCTGCGCCCGGCTCTATTCTTTTTCTTTTTGGTCTGTGTATTCTTCATATCCTGTTTTCCCGATTTTGTTCTGTCTACATGAATAATCTTATTTTACCACTAATTTCCTTCATCGGCAAGCACATTAGCATCCAAATCAAAGTAAAACATAACTCCATCCGCAACATTTTCCACACCATACTTCTTTCCGTGTGCTTCCATGGTTGCAGCAACGATGGATAATCCGATTCCATTTCCACCATATTCTCTTGTTCTTGCTTTGTCTGCCTTGTAGAATTTCTCGAATACGCGTCCGATATCTTCCTGTGCAATCCAATCACCCTGATTGTACACACATACCCGGACATCTGTTCCTATTTTCTTAAAATAAATACGGATCACTCCGCCTTCCCGCACATAGTGGATCGCATTCGTCAGATAATTCGTAAATACCTCTTCAATCATATATTCGTCCGCCCAGACATAGACCGGACCTTCTTCCTCAAACACAATTTCTGCTTTCTTATCTTCCGCAAGAATTCTGGTTGAAGCAAGAACAGAGTCAATAAATCCGACTAACTCAAACCGCTCGATATTAAGCTTTGTATCTCCGAATTCGATTTCATTTAAAGTGAGCAGCCGCTTAACCATGGTATTCATCTTATGGGACTCATCGATAATAACATCCGTATAGAAATCACGGCTTTCCTTGTCGTCACACATATCATCTTTCAAGCCTTCGGCATATCCCTGGATCAACGCGATCGGTGTCTTCAATTCATGGGACACATGGGACAGGAACTCCTTGCGCATATCATCGATCTTACGGCGTTCCGCGATATCCCGCTGAAGCTCGATATTCGCTGCTTTTAGTTCCGATATCGTACGCTCAAGCTTCTCCGACATTTCGTTCATGCACGTACCAAGCTCTCCGATCTCATCGTTGCTTGTAATCGGAATCTTCACGTCAAAATCCAGCTCACTCATTCGTTTTGCCGCTTTGGACATCCGCTTGATCGGAGCCGCAAAAATATTACTGAACAGCAGCATGAAAGCGGTTCCAAACACCATCAGTCCGATACAGATATACACGAACAGATGCGTCATGACCTTCATAACCGATTGCACACGTGCAATCGGAGTACGAAGCAATACCTCATATCCGTTATCAAGCCGTCCGATCAGATCATAATAATCCGCATTTGTAACGGTATCATGGTTTCTGCGGATAATATACTCTCCCTTCGCAAACTGGCTTTCGCTGTCTTCGTTACGGATGCTGTTCATCAGACTGCGCATTCCTTCCATCATCTGGCCCTCGTCATTGATAGAAGTATACAGCTTGCCATTATCCGAATCCACGATCATCACAACGGCATCCTGTGGGTTCTTGATCTGTCCAAACAAATTGCCATTTGAGAATGCATCTTCCGAAGTATTCTGAAATAATTCATTGCAGGAATTATAAGTTGCAATCAGGTTGTTCTTAATGCTGTAACGGAAAACTCCGCCTAATACATAACTGCATAGCAGCCAGGATGCCGCAATTATAAATACAGAGAAAAAAACAACCATCATAGAAATTTTGACTCGTATGGATTTACGGGTCTTAGCCTTCGAACTTATAACCCATACCCCAGATTGTCTTGATAAGATCACCCTTTGTACCAAGCTTGTTTCTAAGCTTCTTTACATGGGTGTCAATTGTCCTGGCATCTCCAAAATAATCATAGTTCCAGACATTGTTCAGGATCTTCTCTCTCGACAACGCCACGCCACGATTCTGAAGAAAATAATTCAATAATTCAAACTCCTTATAAGAAAGTTCAATTGGCTCGCCATCCACTTTCACCTGATGCGCAGCAATATCCATCTCAATTCCATCGACATCGATCAGATTTGTCTCTGCATCCGCAAGCGTACGACGTAAAACAGCTTCCACACGGGCAACCAGAATCCGGGGCGAAAAAGGTTTTGTAATATATTCATCAATTCCAAGATCAAAGCCTCTCAGCTCGTCTTTCTCGTCGCTTTTTGCAGTCAGCATAATGATCGGCACATCTGACAGCTTTCTGACTTCTTCTGCTACGCCATAGCCATCCAGCTTCGGCATCATTACATCCAGTATAATCAAAGAAATGTCTTTGTCTGACATAAAAATATCAACTGCTTCCTCTCCATCCGCAGCTTCCACAACGGAATATCCATCCTTCACCAGGAAATCCCGGACCAGTTTCCGCATACGGCTCTCATCGTCCACAACAAGCACTTTTAAATCATTCATTCCATTTCCTCCTTGTATAATATCATATGTCACCACGCGACAGCGTGATGACCTGCGCACGCATCAGCGTGCTTCATAAAATCTTCAAACAATAGCAATTATAACACGTATTTATGTCAATTCTGTGTTTTGCTATCCTCTAATTTCTGCGCTTCTTCCTGCAATTCATCTTCCCATTCCTGCAGTTTTTTCTCCCTTTCATCCAGACTTTCTTCCCAATAGGAATACTTGTCCTGCACCTTTTCTTCTGCCCGGAAATATCCCGTATTTTTATTGGTTACCGCGATAAATATCATCCCGATTACCATAGCTGTCAATGCGGCAACCGCGATAATCAGCCGGATTTTTATAAGCGACAGCCGTTCCACTTCCCTTTTTGACTTCTCATTTTCCTCGTATAGCCGTGCATTCTCCCGCATCAGCTTTTTTTCCTTATCCAGCGTAACCTTTTTCTCGGATATTACGGGAATCGGCCTCTCATCGAGCCGGTATCCATTTTCGGTCAGATAGTCGTACATTTCTGCAAGAAAATGAAACCCTACAGGTGTGTGAAAATATCCCTTCTCTGTCAGCTTCATATACAGATGATACAAGGATTCCACATCTTCCGGATTCATATTCTTTTTCAGTTTGGAAATATACGTTTGTTCTTTCTGTGCCTGCACGGCCTGCTCAGGATCCTGGAATATATAGTCCCCTACCAGCCTCGTCGGCTTTTCCTTTTTACCGTCCTGTTTGTTTTCCTGTTTATTTTCCTGTTCCATTCTTCTCACTCCTCAGCATAACATTGCACAGTTTTTCCTGTTCAAAATACATCCAAAAATAAAAGCTGCCGTATACCGGCAGCTTAATTGTGTCATTACTGATTTACAACAATCCCCTGTTCATTCGCAATCGTCTGAAGCTGTGTCTGATAATCATTCATGAGTGACGCCGCCTCTGAAATCAGGGTGTCTGCCTGCGTCAGATAATCCGCATTTTCTCCATCAATGGCAGACACAACCATCTTCATCGCCTCGTATTCTTTCTGTACACTCTGTAAATATGTATCTTTCAGTGCTTTCACTTCATCCGTTGCTGTCTCTAAGCCGGAAATCGTTGTGATACATTTCTCCATCGTCGGAATCGCTGTATTCTGCAAAGCATCCTTATATGTCGCAAGATCCTGATTACTTCCATCCGCAAAATAAGCATTATATGTTGCAATCGCACTGTCGTGATCCGCTTTCGCTGTAGGAAGCTCTACATTTACGAATTCAATCACATCGTCTTTCACAGAAGCACCCGCATCTGCAGTTGTATCCTTCTTACCACATCCAGCCAGCGCACATGCAAGTGCCGCTGTTACTCCAATGATATATAGTTTCTTCTTCATCTCTCGTTCTCCCATAAAAATAATAATTTTAATACAAAAATTATATATCAGAACCCCTGATAAGACAAGCATAAATTACGCTTTATCCTGCCCGTTTTTTTGTTTCTGAAGCTTCCGGAGTCTCTTTCGCTCCTTCTCTTCCTGTTTTTTTCTCCGTTTTTCCAGTTCTTCCCGGTGAGCCTCTACATAGACCTCATACAGATCCGGACGACGTTCCTTCGTCCGCTGCATCGACTGCTCATACCGCCACTCTTCGATGTTCTTATGATGTCCGGAAAGCAGCACCTCCGGTACTTTCTTTCCCATAAATTCTTCCGGGCGGGTATACTGCGGATATTCCAGTAGTCCGTCATAGAAGCTCTCATAGACTGCACTTTCATCGCATCCAAGCACACCCGGAACGAGACGGCTTGTCGCATCCACGATCATCATTGCCGGAAGCTCTCCACCCGTCAGCACGAAGTCACCGATTGACACATAATCGGTCACGATCATCTCCAGCACGCGCTCGTCAATGCCTTCATAATGTCCACACAGAAGTATGAGATCTTCCTCCTTCGCATACTCCTCTGCCATACACTGCTTAAACGGCTGTCCCTGTGGTGTCATGTAAAGCACGCGCACTTTTTTTGTCTGTGCGTTTGTTCCCTCTTTTTCCTTGCGTGCCGCAATCTGTGCAAGTACATGCTGATACGCCTCATACACCGGTCCCGGCTGCATCAGCATACCGGCTCCTCCGCCATATGTATAATCATCCACATGCCCGTACCTGTTACCTGCAAAATCACGGATATTTACGGCATTTATGCCTATCAAGCCCTTTTCAATTGCCTTTCCGGTGATGCTCTCATTTAATCCGCCAAGCACCATCTCCGGAAATAACGTCATAATATGGAAATTCATATCTGCCTCCGATATTGCTAATCCAGCAGTCCATTCAACATGTGAACAACAACCTTCTTTTCATCTGCATTGATATCCAGCACGCAATCCTTGATGACCGGAAGCAGTACTTCCCTGCCATTCTCCATCTTCACGACAAATACATCGTTCGCACCTGTCTGCATGACATCCACAAGTGTACCAAGCTTATTGCCGTTATCCTCGAATACTTCCGAGTCAATCACATCCGCAATATAAAACTCATCTTCTTCGAGTGGGACTGCATCTTCCCTTGTCACATACAGCTCACAGCCCTTATATTTTTCTATCTCGTTTATATCATTAAATTCCGAAAAAGAAAGAATCACCATGTTCTTAAAGAACTTACATGATTTTTTCTCTACTGGTACATCGCCATTTTTTGTACGGATCACGCACTTTTTCAGTTTCTTGAACCGCGCCGGATCATCCGTTGTCGGGAAAACCTTCACTTCACCTTTCAATCCGTGTGTCGATGTAATTACTCCAATCCGAAACATATCTTCGTTCATTCATTCCTCCGATAAAATAATTCCCGATGCCATATGGCACCGGGAATCTAAGAATTATTTGATGTCTACAATTACCTTTTTATCACCCTTTGATGCAGCCGCCTTCACTACAGTACGAATGGATTTAGCAATACGGCCCTGTTTGCCGATTACTTTACCCATATCATCTCCTGCAACGTTCAGTTCGATTGTTATGGTATCTCCATCGATTGTCTCTTTTACAACAACTTCATCCGGATAATCAACGAGGGATTTTGCAATCAGTTCTACTAATTCCTTCATAACCTGCACCTCCCTTGCACATCAGTCTTACTTCTCGATGCCTGCCTGCTTCAAAAGCTTTGCAACAGTATCTGTAGGCTGAGCACCATCAGCAAGCCACTTCTTAGCTGCATCAGAGTCGATCTTTACAGATGCTGGCTCCTGATTTGGATCATATGTTCCGATCTCATCAATGAATCTACCATCTCTTGGTGATCTGGAATCAGCTACTACAACTCTATAAAAAGGATGCTTCTTATATCCCATTCTTCTTAATCTGATTTTAACTGCCATGTTAAATTTCACCTCCTTAAAATTCTTTCGTCTATATATAATAGTTATACTATTATCAAAAATTAAAATCCAAACGGAAGCTTGAATCCGCCACGGCGCTTGCCGCCCATCATACCTGACATCTGCTTCATCATCTTTTTGGACTGTTCAAACTGCTTGATCAGCTTGTTTACCTCGCTGATTGGAACGCCTGCACCATCCGCGATACGCTTCTTGCGGCTCGGGTTGATGATCTCCGGATGCGAACGCTCCTGCCTCGTCATCGACAATATGATTGCCTTCGGCATATTCATCGCATTATCGTCAATCTCTATATTCTGGAGCTGTTTCTTATTTCCAAGTCCGGGAAGCATCTTCAGAATATCATTCATGCCACCCATCTTTTCCATCTGTTCCATCTGGTCAAGGAAATCATTGAAATCGAAAGAAGCTTTCTTAAACTTCTCTTCCATCTCCTTTGCCTTTTCCTCATCAATTGCGGACTGTGCTTTCTCGATCAGACTTTCCACGTCGCCCATGCCAAGGATCCGGCTTGCCATACGATCCGGATAAAACTGCTCCAGATCCGTGAGCTTCTCACCCATGCCGGCATACAGGATTGGTTTTCCGGTTACAGCCTTGATGGAAAGTGCGGCACCACCACGGGTATCGCCATCGAGCTTTGTGAGGATCACACCGTCAATTCCAATCTTATCATTGAACGATGTTGCTACATTGACTGCATCCTGACCTGTCATCGCATCAACTGTCAGAATCGTGTATGTCACATCCAGACTCTCCTTGATCTCTGCCAGCTCGTTCATCATGTCCTCATCGACATGCAGACGACCTGCGGTATCCAGAAATACAAGATTGATATCATTCTTCGCGGCATGCTCAATCGCCGCCTTCGCAATATTTACCGGTTTATGTCCGTCTCCCATCGAAAATACCGGAACACCGACTTTCTCACCGTTAATCTCCAACTGCTTGATTGCTGCCGGACGATAGACATCACAGGCAACGAGCAGTGGCTTTTTACCTTTATTCTTAAACTTACCGGCAAGCTTGGCAACAGTGGTTGTCTTACCTGCACCCTGCAGACCACACATCATGATGACTGTAATTTCATTCGACGGAAGCAGCTTCAGCTCAGTTGTCTCCGATCCCATGAGCTTATCCATCTCTTCTTTTACGATCTTAATTACCATCTGTCCGGGATTTAATCCTTTCAAGACTTCCTCTCCAACCGCGCGCTCACTGACCGAATTGATGAACTGTTTTACGACCTTGAAGTTTACATCCGCCTCCAGCAGCGCACGCTTTACTTCCTTCATCGCTTCCTTTACGTCTGCCTCGGTAATCGTTCCCTTGCTTCTCAGCTTCCGAAACACGTTTTGCAATTTGTCTGTTAAACTGTCAAACGCCATGCGTCTCCTCCCAAACAAAACCAAACATACAACTATTAAAAATCGTCCAGCAGCCCGTTGAGATTCGTATCAATATCTGCGAACGCTTCGTCCAGCATCGGATTCTCATTGCGTTCCCGCAATACCTGAATCTCAGTCTGTATTGTGGCTACCTTCTCTCTGGCATTCTCAAATTTTTCCACTAATTTCAGTTTCTTCTCAAAGTCCTCCAGTTTCTTATCGCATCGCTTCATCATATCAAACACGCCTTGTCTGGAGATTCCGTATTCCCTTGCCAGTTCCGAATAGGACAGGTCATTCATCACAACATCTTCGTATATACTTTTCTGTGTCTGCGTCAACAGCTCTCCATAAAAATCATAGAGCAATGACTGACGTACAAACTTCTCCATCTGAATCACCTGTAAAGTATTTTTCATTTACAAACCTTTTGCATAATACATGTTTTTCCCATGCTTGTCAAGTATTTTTTCTTAACAATTAAAAAATATCGTAAAATTTTTCTCTGCATACTTCGTGATAGTTTCTCATATATTATACGGATGAAAAATCAAGGCAGCTCATATGGATCAATTTTCAAGTGATACAGGGTATCTGAATGTCATAGTCACAGGCACCGACAACTACTCTCCTCTTTCTTCTGCTAACATTGAAATCGCAGACACAGGAAATCCAAATAGGATCTTAGAATCCATCACTACGAACCAGAACGGACAGACCGGAAATATCGAGCTTTCCGCACCACCGCGTGAATACAGCATGGTGCCAACCGACAACCAGCCTTATTCCGAATACAACTTAAAAATCTCTGCACCCGGATATCAGGAAGGGCTTGTCTCGGGCGTCCAGATATTCTCCGGTGAAAATGGTCTGCAGTCCATTGTATTACAGCCTTCCGGGCAGACACCCGGCTATGTCTATAACCCAATTGTTATCGGTGGACACACACTTTGGGAATACTATCCACCGAAAATCGCCGAGCCGGAGATCAAGCCTTTAGCCGAGAGCGGCGAAATCGTCCTCTCACGCGTCGTCGTCCCGGAAACAATCGTTGTACATGATGGTGTCCCCGGAGACTCCACCGCCACTGATTACTATGTTCCATACATCGACTACATCAAAAATGTTGCCTGCTGCGAGATCTACTCCACATGGCCGGAAAGCACAATCGAAGCAAATATTCTGGCAATCATGTCCTTCACTTTAAACCGGGTATATACGGAATGGTACCGGAATAAAGGCTATAATTTCACAATTACATCCTCCACTGCTTACGACCACAAATGGATCTATGGCAAGACCATTTACGAGAATATCTCGCAGATTGCCGACCGGCTCTATAACCGCTATCTTGCCCGTCCAAATGTCAAACAGCCGATTCTCACACAATACTGCGATGGCAAGCGCGTCTCCTGTCCAAACTGGATGACACAGTGGGGTTCTAAAGCACTCGGGGATGATGGATTCTCTGCAATCGATATCATTCACTACTATTACGGATCCGATATGTATGTAAACGAAGCAGAAATTGTCTCCGGAATCCCATCCTCTTATCCGGGCTATGATCTGGCGATCGGAAGCTCCGGTGAACCGGTCATCACAATTCAGGAACAGTTAAACCGCATCGCTGAAAATTACCCGGCAATCCCGACTGTCACAGTCGATGGCATCTACGGAACTGCGACAGCAGAAGCTGTACGTACATTCCAGCGCATCTTCCAGCTTCCGGCAAGTGGAATCGTCGATTTTCCAACATGGTATAAGATCTCCCAGATTTATGTCGGCGTGTCAAAAATTGCAGAAAATATCGTCTGACTTTTTATGTCTGCTTGCATAAATACCTCAAACCTTTTATAATATAGTTGTGTGTTTGCAGCGCATTATGCGCAATGCAACCGGCACAAAACAATTTCATGGCACAGACATCTAAAGGAGGGGTACTATTTCATGGAAAATACAAACACATTCAAAGTACAATCTACATCCAGCAACTTAATCTCGCTGAATGTAACACCAGGTCACTATGCAACATCATCTTCCCATATCAATTACTATATTGATATGACCAGTCTGAAGAGCCGCCGGAGCGAGGCACATGCCGCTGCCAAAGTGCTGGCTACCCGCTACGCTGCCACAACAATCATCGACACAATTGTCTGTCTGGACGGAACGAATGTGATCGGTGCTTATCTTGCAGACGAACTCTTAAATACCGGTATTTTGTCAGCAAACCTGCACAATACCGCATATATCATTTCTCCGGAGCAGCACTCCGGCGGACAGCTTATATTCCGTGAGAACTATCTTTCCATGATCAAGGGCAAGCACGTCCTTGTGTTGCTGGCAACCGCAACAACCGGAAAGACCTTACAGACAGCTCTTGAATGTATCGAATATTATGGCGGTGAAGTTGTTGGCGTATCTTCGATCTTCTCTGCCGCTGATGAGATTCATGGCGAACAGATCAACACCATCTTCCGCACGGAAGATATTCCGAATTACGAGACACATTCCGCTGCCGACTGCCCTCTGTGCAAAGCCGGTATGCCAATCAAAGGAATTATTAACAGTCACGGATATTCTTCTCTGTAGATATCAATTTTCCTAACCGGAAAGTAATAAAAACTCCCTGTTCAGAATATATTATACTAATTCTGAACAGGGAGTTTTTTATATGTCAGCCAAAACAAAAATTATTGTATTAAAATCCAAAGAGCTCATCTATACCGGCATCTTCATTATCCTGGGCATTCTTCTGATCCTTCTTCTGTGGTATATGTTTTCTCCAAAGCAAGACAACAATGACAACACCTCTGCCACAACACAGACAATTGCAACGTATCAGCCAGGCGTCTATTCCTCCCAGTTAAATATTGGCGGTACTGCCTTAGAGCTTCAGACAACGATTGACGAACACGCAGTCAGACATCTTGAGGTTATGAACTTAAACGACACTGTAACTACCATGTATCCGCTTCTCTCTCCGTCAGTGGATGCAATCAATTCCCAGCTTGAACAGACAGGGAATCTCGACGATGTTACATACTCCGGGGACAGTCAGTATACAACGGTCGTATTACTCGAAGCCGCCAGACAGTCCGCTGCACTTGCACGTCTTACCGACTAACCATTCTGGGTTATTGACCGGTATAGTATAGCGCATGTGCTACTGCTTCGGAACGATCACGCCACCCGTCTTATAGATGCTTTCTGCCGGTACAAATCCACGTACCGGGGAAAGCGGATAGACATTACTGTTTGAGCCAATGACTGTACCCGGATTAAGCACCGAATTACAACCAACCTCTACATGATTTCCAAGCATCGCTCCGAATTTCTTCAAGCCGGTTTCCAGATCAAACTTCTCATTTGTCTCCGGATCCGTTCCCTTCACATGCACAAGTGTTTTATCGCTCTTCACATTGGAAGTGATTGAACCGGCTCCCATATGAGATTTGAATCCCAGAATGGAATCACCAACATAATTATAGTGTGGCACCTGCACATTATCGAAGATAATCACATTCTTCAATTCTGTGGAGTTACCGATCACGCATCCTTTTCCAACCAATGCATTTCCACGTACGAACGCACACTGACGAACCTCTGTATCCGCTCCTATGATTGCCGGTCCGGCCAGATATGCCGATGCAAATACCTTCGCTGTCTTATGTACCCATACATGCTCTGCTACCTCTGTATACTCATCCTTCGGAAGGGATTCTCCAAGCTTCACGATGAATTCTCCAATATGTGGAAGCACCTCCCATGGATAGGTATAACTCTCCATTAAAGGCTTTGCCTCCGTATGGGAAAGATCATATAACGCTTTGATTGTCACTGCATTTACACACTTCATTTTTCTATCCTCCATAATATGTCTTATTCTCTCATATGTATGCTGTATTTATGATTTCAACATTTTTTCTTATGTACATGTCATATTTTATTTTCATCAAGATTTCTTCGCAGCCTTCTTCGCACCTGCCTTCTCATAAAAAGGCTTCGTCCGGTCAAACAACCGCGTGATTTGATTCTGATTACGAATCTGTTTCACGGCATTTGTATTATCACAGACAAATTTATTCATCTTGGCTGTATATTCATCCTTTGAAATCGTTCCTTCCGCAACGCCAGAAAGACCTTTCTCCCACGACGCTGTCATCTCCACCCAGAGCAGGCTCTGGATGGAATTCAGGCACACATCGTAGATAATCTCACCAAGAAATGTCGGCGTCACGATCTGTGTTTTCTTATTTAACGCAATATACTTGTTCGTCACAAGCTTCGTGATGATGCTGTCACGGGTAGCACTTGTGCCGATTCCGCTGCCCTTGATCTGGCTTCGGAGTTCTTCATCCTCGATCAGCTGTCCGGCATTCTCCATCGCAAGGATCAATGTTCCGGAAGAATACCGTTTCGGTGGTGAAGTCTCGCCTTCCTTGATATTAAACTCCTTGACCGGAATCGTATCTCCCTTTTTCAAAGCTGCAAACGCAGCAAGTTCTTCGTCTGTCAGCTTCTGTTCTTCCTGCTTCTTGTCCGATGGCATCCCGGCAATCAGCAGGTATCCCGGTTTCTTCAACCGTTTGAAATTCGCGAAGAAACTTTCAATACCTTCTTCCTTCTCGCCTACAGTTGTATGAATCTTTCTCGTCAATGTCAGACTGACCTTCTCATACTCTGCCGCCGGGAAGAAAATACTTAAGAACCTGCGCGCAATAATATCATATACTTTCCTCTGTATATCATTTAGTCCGTTCAGATTGCCAAGCCCCTGACCGGTCGGAATGATTGCATAGTGATCCGTGATCTGCTTATCATTTACATATTTGGACTTTGCAACGCCCTTGTACGCGCCCTGCTGCATGATCAGCTGCGCATACTGTGCAAGTGGCGCATATTTCTGCAGACCTCCGATATTCTTGCCGATTTCCTTTGAAACCGCTGTCGAGAGCACACGTGCATCCGTTCTCGGATATGTAACCAGCTTGCGCTCATAGAGTGTCTGTACTGTATTTAACGTGTCAGTCGGACTGATCTTAAACAGCCGCGAACAGTCATTTTGCAGCTCCGCTAAGTTATACAACATCGGCGGAACTTTCTTCTCCGTCTTCTTCTCCACCTTCTGCACAGTCAGCTCGATTGGTTCCTCAGCAGACAATTCAGTAATCAGCTGCTTAGCACTTTCTTCTTTCTTGAAACCATTTTCCTTATATAGAAGCGGGGAATCCAGATAGGCAGACTCCTTCGTTGTCTTCCATTCTGCTTCAAATCCATCTGTACTTGCAAGCACCCGGTAAAATGGTGTCGGCACAAACTGCCGGATCTCCCGTTCACGTTTCACGATCATGCCAAGTACACATGTCATGACACGTCCAACTGCGATCACACAACGATCCATGCCGAGATAATTCTTCACGGTATAACTGTATTTGAGCGACAGTGCCCGCGAGAAATTGATTCCCATCAGATAATCTTCCTGCGCCCGCAGATATGCGGCATCACTCAGATTATCATAAGCGGAGAGCTCTTTTGCCTCACGGATACCACGCATAATCTCTTCCTCGGTCTGTGAATCAATCCACACACGTCGCCGGTCTTTCTTACTTTTGTCAACGCCTGCCATCTGCTCTACAAGACGGTAGATATATTCTCCCTCCCGTCCCGAGTCGGTACAGACATAGATGCGTCCGACATCCTCACGGTTTAACAGCTTACTTACCACCTGAAACTGCTTGCTCGACGCACCGATAATTTCATATTTATATTCTTCCGGTATAAACGGAATTGTGTCAAAACTCCATTTCTTCAAGCTCGGATCGTAAACTTCCGGATAGCTCATCGTAATCAGATGTCCGACACACCACGTCACGATCGTATCCTCGCTTTCTAAGTATCCGTCCCTTGCACCGGCAGTTGCAGCCCCCTTCATGCCAAGTGCTTTCGCAAACTCACGGGCAACGCTGGGTTTCTCTGCTATGTACAAATTCTTCACTTACATTCCTCTTTCTATTCTTGATTGTATTAACGAACGCGATTGCAACACACTATTTAATGAAGTTGAATATAATACAAAATTCTACGCAGACTCGCTCCCGCTCACTTCCGCACATAGCAGACACTAAACTCCCTATGTCAACTATAGTTGACATAGCTCGTTAAGTGCTGATGTGCTCCAATGGTCTGCTTTAGAATTTGTATTATATCCAACTTTTCTCTACATTTTCCCGCAATCGCTATCATAAATATGTTCTCCAGAACCGAAGTGCTCCATTTTCCTTCTTCAATATGTTTAGGCAAGTGCCTTCACTAATGCCTCCATAACCGGGTAATCAGATTCCTTCATCGTAGACATGATCGTAACGGTTGGCTCCACAATCGTGACATCCTTCATCGTAGAAAGAATCGTCTTCATCGTGCGGGCGGCACATGGTGCCCAGCTGCCATTCTCCAAGATACCAACGGTACGCTTCTGATATGCCTTTGACTGCAGATGATTCAGGAAATCCTGCATGCATGGGAATACCCCGCCATCATAGCTTGCTGCACAGAGCACCATCCGGTCATAGCGGAATGCATCCTCTATTACCTCAGCCATATCTTCTCTCGCCAGATCACTGACAACAACCTTCTCTACGCCCTCTGCGCGAAGCATGTCTGCAAGCTTTTTAGCTGCCTTCGCCGTATTGCCATGGATCGATGCATACGCAACAAGCACGCCTTTATTCTCCGGCTCATACTTGCTCCATGTATCGTAAAGTCCAATATAGTATCCGAGATTTTCCTTCAATACCGGACCGTGCAGTGGACAGATTGTCTCGATATCAAGTCCTGCTGCCTTCTTCAGAAGTGTCTGCACCGGCATGCCATATTTACCGACGATATTAAAATAATACCGTCTTGCCTCACATGCCCAGTCCTCATTTTCTGTGAGGGAAAGCGCGCCGAACTTGCCAAATCCATCTGCTGAGAACAGCACCTTCTCGCTCTTCTCATAGGTCACCATAACCTCCGGCCAGTGTACCATCGGTGCCATATAGAACACCAATGTATGGGTTCCAAGCGACAGTTCTTCGCCCTCTTTGACCGCAATCTTCTCCTGTGCATCCAATCTGTCCTCAAAGAACTGTGGCAGCATTGCAATCGCCTTTGCGCTTGCAACCAGCTTTACCTCCGGGAAAAGCTCCACCATTCTTCCGATGCTTCCCGCATGATCCGGCTCCAAATGCGAGATAATCAGATAATCCGGCTTTGCCCCATTCAATGTCTGAAGCAGCTTATCCTCCCAGCCTTCCATGCCTCTGGCATCAACTGTATCCATAACCGCAATCTTCTCGCCCAGAATCACATATGAATTGTATGATACGCCTTCCGGTACTACGTACTGACTCTCAAACAAGTCAATATCCTTATCATCCACTCCGATATAACGAATTGCATCCGAAATAGTTACCTGCATGTTTTTGTCCTCCTGTATTGTATTACCTTATACTTTTTCGTTCCATAGCATACCAATTGCTGTTCCGCGTTTATCCGTAATTCATGCAACGCTGTAACTTTATGCGCTACTCTATTCTAACAGATTCCGCTCTATATATCCAACATAATTTCGTGTATAATTCTCAATCAGATAATCGCACACGCCTGTATCCTGCAGCAGCTTCTTATCAGAATCGCCGTAGATTCCTACAATACAAGCTGCGTTTGCAGCCGCGGCGGCTTTCACTCCGGACGGACTGTCCTCGATTACCATCGTCTCAGATGGCTCCGCTCCGATACGTTCCATTGCACGGACATACATATCCGGTGCAGGCTTTGCACGCATTGTTCCATCATCAAAGACAAGCTTTGATTTGTCAAACCATTTTTCAAGTCCAAACCGTTCAAAATAAAAGTCAACATTCGATAGACAAGATGCCGTTGCAATATTACATTTTATGTTCCTTCGCTGCAGCTCATCCAGGAATTCCGGCAGACCTTTAACTAGCCGACAGGCCTCTCGGTCTTCCTGATACATACTCCTGTATAGGGTTTCTTTTTCTTCTGTCAACTGCATGATCTTCTCCTCAGACAGAGTTCCCTTCCCAAGCAGCCACTCGAAAATATCCCGGTTCGTATGTCCAAGTATCTGATGCTGGAATTCTTCCTTTGTAAGTTCCCTGCCAGCCAGCTTACTCACATACATCCGCCATGCAATATCATGATACTTGCCATCAAAGATCATCGTACCATTGCAGTCAAATATAACGTTCTTTATTTTCATGTCTCGTCCTCTTTTTATCTTTCCAGTTTTGTTTTTTTCTACTTGCTTTCTTCTCTAAAAACACACGACATGTGTTTTTCTGCTTGCTTCTTCTCCAAAAAACACACTTTTCCCTCCGGCTCATACCAATTAGCTTCCGGGGTGGGTTTTCTTGCTTGCTTTTCTCTCAAAAAACACACGCAGTGGTTTTTTCTACTTGATTTCCGTGCTCCACGCCCATGTCGTGGGTTTTCCAGCTCACCATCTCGCTCCCACGCCCACTTTTCCCTCCGACTCATGCCGATTAGCTTCCGGCGTGGGTTTTTCTGCTTGCTTTCCACCCTCCTTGCCCACGTCGTGGGTTTTCCCATAATTATACTCCATTCTACGCCCATTTGCTATCACGCCGAGTAAAAATCTCCACAGAGACAAGATATGCTCTGCACATCTTGCTCTGATTAGCGGTCGTCAAATGCACCGCATAAATGCGTGCATTTTCCTCGTCGCCATAACATAAAAAAGGGGCTGCCGAAGCAGCCCCTGGGGGAAAATATATAAACCCATAAGGTTCATAACATATTTCTTTGCATACCAAATTCTCACATTCTGCTGTAATCAACAGCTCTTCGCATCCTACTGTTCAAACAACAGCTCTTCATATGTAGGGAATGGCCATGCCTTTGCATCTACGATCTTCTCAAGCTCATCCGCTGGCTTACGAACCGTATCGAAGAAAGCAAATACCACATCATGGTAATACTTTGCCCATACCTTTGGATCCTCTTCCTTCTCAGCAGCCTTAGCCACAATATCCTCAAGCTCTGCAGTTGCCTTCTTAAGTTCCGCAAGCTTTGTATCGATGGTAGAAAGAATCTCCATCTGTGTATCTGCGCTGATACCAAGCTCCTTCAAATCCTTCACAGAAGCAGCCAGAGTACCCTCATACTTCATAACAGCCGGAATAATCTGCTTCGTGGACATCTCGATCATTGTCTTAGCCTCGATATTAATCTGCTTTGCGTAGTTCTCATACATAACAACGCCTCTTGCAACCAGCTCACGCTTAGACATTACACCATGCTTCTCAAACATTTCAATATTCTCCGGTGTTGCGAGGTAATCAACCGCATCAACCATGCACTTGATATTTGGAAGTCCACGGCGTTCTGCTTCCTTTACCCACTCCTCAGAATAACCATTTCCGTTGAAGATGATTCTCTGATGCTCTCTCAACTTATCTGCAACCAGCTTCTTTGCGGCTGCCTCGAAATCATCTGCCTTCTCCAGCACATCTGCAAAATTGCAAAGTGTGTCAGCAACGATTGTATTTAAAGTCATCATTGGCTGTGCAATACACTGTGTACTACCAACCATACGGAACTCGAACTTATTACCGGTAAATGCAAATGGTGATGTACGGTTACGGTCTGTCGCATCCATCTTGAACTCAGGAATGACGGAACATCCGGACTTATAAATCTTACCCTTTAAGCTGCTGGTTGCCTCTCCGTTTGCAATGATCTGGTCTACTACATCTGCAAGCTGATCACCAAGGTAAGCAGAAATGATTGCCGGAGGTGCCTCGTTTGCACCAAGTCTGTGATCATTACCGGCAGAGCTTGCTGACAAACGAAGCAATGCAGCATGATTATCAACAGACTCCAGAATTGCAGCTAAGAATACCTGGAACTGCAGGTTCTTCTCCGGCTCCTTGCCCGGATCGATCAGGTTCTCACCATCGGATGTCGAGATTGACCAGTTATTATGCTTACCAGAACCATTGACACCTGCAAATGGCTTCTCATGCAGCAGACATGCAAATCCGTTTCTCTCCGCAACCTTCTTCAATGTCTCCATCAGCAACTGGTTCTGATCGGTTGCTACATTTGTTGTACCATAGATTGGTGCAATCTCATGCTGAGAAGGAGCAACCTCGTTATGCTGTGTCTTCGCCGGAATACCGTACTCCCACAGATCCTTATTCAGTTCCCGCATGAAATGAGAAACCTTATCCTTGATCACACCGAAGTACTGATCGTCAAGCTCCTGTCCCTTCGGTGCCGGGGCACCAAACAATGTACGTCCGGTCAGCTTCAGGTCAAGTCTCTGATTGAACTTATCCTTGTCGATCAGGAAGTACTCCTGCTCCGGTCCAACGGAAGCAGTTACCTTCGCCGGTGTCTTACCGAAGAGTTTCAGGATACGAAGTGCCTGCTTACTGACTGCATCCATAGAACGAAGAAGCGGTGTCTTATGATCCAGCGACTCGCCCGTATATGAAATGAAAATAGTCGGAATACAAAGTACCTTGCATCCATCCGGAATCTCCTTGACAAATGCAGGAGATGTACAATCCCAGACTGTATAACCTCTTGCCGCACATGTCTCACGGATACCACCGGAAGGGAAGGAAGAACCATCCGGCTCAGCCTTAATCAATTCTTTGCCTGTGAACTCTGTGATAAATGTACCATCTCCAACCGGATCCATGAAAGAATCATGTTTCTCTGCTGTCAGGTTTGTGAGTGGATGGAACCAATGCGTATAATGTGTTGCGCCGAGTTCCTTCGCCCACTCCCGCATGGCAATCGCTACGGAATCAGCAATCGCTGCATCAAGCGGTGCACCATAATCAATTGTCTTCTTTAACTCCTTGAATACTGCTTTTGGCAGTCTTGCACGCATGACCGCCTCACAAAATGAACGCTTTCCTAAATCTTCTGCTGTAACTTCCATAGTCATATTCTCCTTTTCCTTTATTTTCTTAACTATTTTTAACATATCACTACGATAACTCAACTTAGAGGAAAAGGCAAACTTAAAAATCAGCGATTTTACTTTCTATAATTTTGTGAAAATAGTTTTTCACCATAAATAATTAAGTTGTAACTTGTGAAACATGTGCAAAAACGGACTTTTGTGTAGTTTTCGCAAGTAAATATAAGCTTTTCCTTATGCTTAACTTGTGAAGCAACATCAAAAGTCCGTTTGCGCTTGTGTTTTTCTACTTATTATATATTTTATACACGTCTGATCCGTACAGCAATTATCCATCGTACCCCGGTTTGCGTTCACTACACATTCCGGATAATCACTGGCTCAGCTCATCCCGCACACCCATATAATACGACGCAAACTCCTGTGTAATCATTTTGTTCCGTATCATCAGATTAAGTGTATCTTTAAATTCTGCGTAACTGACCGTCGAATGCGCCAGATTGTCCAACGTCTTGCTGATGCGGTCTGCATATCCATTGGCATCAATCACATTATCCCGCAACAGAATATTGGATTTATAAGCTTCCTTGAAATAGATATTCACCTTGTTCGACATTGTAACCCGGTCATCTACCTGGAAAGGAACTCCCAGCAGATCGAACAGTGCAGATGCCGAACGGTTTGTGACATAGATATCATTTCCGATTCCATACAGATTCTTGTACGCCGACAGATCATCGACCACTGTACTGTGGGAATAATCCGGCAGATATGGACGGAACAAATCGGCAATCACACTACTGCTTCTATATGCAGCATAATCGATATCCTCATTCGCCGGCTGTTTCTTCAGATAAGTAATCTCCTTAATCTGGTAAACCGGAATCGTAATATGCCGCGGCTCCTGCTCGATCAAAAGCAGATGGAAATCTTTCTTCTCAACCCAGATATAGGCAGGTGTCTGATTAACCTTGAGCTTTTCAGAATGATCCACAAAAATCATACGATGGTCCCGCCGCACCTTGAACTTATGCAATGTCTTCCTGACCTTCTTCCGGTCATACGTCATGACAGTCTCCTGCGTAAGCGCAGCGGCTGGTTGTTCTTCCGTCTGCTCCGGATTATCCTGTGCTATCTGTCCGTCATCATCCGCTTCCCGCTTTTGTTGTTTCTTGCGCTTGTGATGACCATTTTTTCCCCCGGCATCCAGAGCTTCTTGCAGTTTTGAACCATCTTCCGGCGTTACAATCTCATCCTTAACCTGCTCGTTTGTATCCGTATATCCTGCATCTGCTGCCTTCTCATCCTGCCGTTTCTTACGCTTCGCGAATACCGGTGGCTTCATATGATCGACCTGCTTGTCCGTATCCTGCGTCCTCATACGTCCGGAACGTGTTGTATCACGTTTTTCCACATTCTCTGCGTGATCGGCAACACCCCCCTGTATCATCAACGTCTGTGCCAGGGTGATTACTATGAATACGCATACAATCATGGCAAAAACAAACAGAATCTGCCGGAACACGATTGCACACACAACCGCGCCGAAAGCCCCTATCGCAAACAGCAGCGACAAGAGCACGATAGCCCTTGCCTTTGCTGTTCCATATTTAATTGTATTCAAACATTTTCGAATCATTATGCTTTATATACAACCTTACGGAAATTCTTCTTTCCCTTCTTCAATACGAACTCCTCTGCGAAATCATCCGGTGTGAACAACTTCTTCACATCTGTGATCTTCTCGCCATTCACAGAGACACCACCCTGCTCGATTGCACGTCTTGCCTCGCTCTTAGATGCTGCAAGTCCTGCCTGTACGATGATAGACATCAGATCTGCCTGTCCGTCATTGAAGAGATCTGCTGTGATCTCAGCAACCGGCATATTCTCTGTATTTCCACCACCGAAGATATTCTTCGCTGCATCGAGTGCTTTCTTCGCTTCTTCCTCGCCATGTACAAGTGAAGTCAGCTCATATGCCAGAATCTCCTTTGCCTTGTTCAGCTCGCTTCCTTCCCAGTGCTCCATCTCCTGGATCTGCTCAAGTGGAAGGAATGTCAGCATCTTCAGGCACTTGATAACATCTGCATCATCGACATTTCTCCAGTACTGGAAGAACTCATAAGGGGTTGTCTTGTTCGGATCAAGCCATACAGCCCCCTTCTGTGTCTTACCCATCTTCTTCCCCTCGGAATTCAAGAGCAATGTAATCGTCATCGCATGTGCATCCTTACCGAGCTTTCTACGGATCAGTTCCGTACCGCCAAGCATATTCGACCACTGATCGTCACCACCAAACTGCAGATTACAGCCATACTTCTGGAACAATGCATAGAAATCGTAGCTCTGCATGATCATGTAGTTAAACTCCAGGAAGCTCAGCCCCTTCTCCATACGCTGCTTGTAACACTCTGCCGTAAGCATACGGTTCACAGAAAAATGTGCACCAACCTCACGCAGCACTTCTATATAATTCAGATCCAGCAACCAGTCAGCGTTATTAACCATCATGGCCTTACCCTCTGAAAAATCAATAAAACGGCTCATCTGCTTCTTGAAGCAGTCACAGTTATGCTGGATTGTCTCCTTCGTCATCATCTGGCGCATATCCGTTCTTCCGGATGGATCACCGATCATCGCTGTACCGCCACCGATCAGAGCGATTGGCTTATTTCCACCCATCTGCAGACGCTTCATCAGGCAAAGAGCCATGAAATGTCCTACATGTAAGCTGTCTGCTGTCGGATCAAATCCAATATAGAACGTTGCCTTTCCTTCATTGATCAGCCGACTGATTTCCTCTTCGTTTGTCACCTGCGCAATCAGGCCTCTTGCTACCAGTTCTTCGTACAATGTCATCTTTCTTTCCTCCAAAATATAATATGGTATTGCCCCTCGCATACGCTCGGCGGCAGGTCGTCGAAAGCATCCTGAATCATTCGCTCCGCTCATGATGCTTTCTCCTATTTAAGGACATAAAAAATCGTCCTTATAAAAAATATAAGGACGAAGTATACTCCGTGTTACCACCTTATTTCGCGCTTACCTCACAATAACCGCCTTTGCAAGTATCGATACCAATACTTCAGCCTCTGTAACGTGTGCCAATCCGGCTACCCCTACTTGTCTGACGTTCAGGGAGCAGCTCCGAGATGTATTCATGTTTCCGACTTACCGCGCCTCTCATCAACCGGCTGCTTTCTGTGGCAGCTGCTCGCAAACACTACTTGTTCTCTTCCTCGCCTTTGCTATCATTCACAATGATAGCTTGATTATACTTGAGGTGTTCATATTTGTCTAGTTTTTTTTACAATTTCTTTTCCTGACAATTTTTTTCTGACGCTGTCTGTACGATGATGGTTCCATTCCGGGACCGCTCCCGCTTAGTTGCTCCGAGCAGCGGTACTAAATTCGTGCTTTGCACTCATTAAGTACCGGCTGTCGCAAATGTCCCTGCATGGAATCCATCATCCGTACAGGCAGCTGTCAACAATATCCCTTGTCGAACGTAATGACTGTATAATAGGTTTCCTTCTTCTCGGAGAGCTTCTGCTGTATCTCCTCCTTGATCTGTGTCTCCGTCTTCCCGCATTCATATGGGACAAGCACATCAAAGATCAGATTCGTATGCGTCGGTCCGGATACAATCCGGAAATCATGCATCGTAAGCCCTTCATCGATCTCATGTAAGATCTTCGCCATCATATCACGACAGACATTTGTCTTCTCGTCATTATAATCAATCGGATCCATATGGATCGTCATATGTACCTGCAGTTCATCATAGATGTTCCGCTCTAACTCGTCAATTGCATCATGGATCTCCATGATATTCTCATGACAGTCTACTTCCACATGCACACTGCCGATCAGATTCCCTGGTCCATAGCTGTGAATGATCAGATCATGCATCCCATGGCAGAACATATTCTCCATGACAAGCGCTTTGATCTTCCCGACCAATTCCTCGTCTGCCGGCTGCCCAAGCAGCTGATCCACCGTATCCTTCACGATACCAAATCCGGAAACCATAATCATGACGGACACAACGACACCCATGATTCCATCCACCGGAAGATCGGAAAATGCTGACATCACAAGTGCAATCACAGTTGCCAGCGTAGCAAATACATCGCTGAAGCTGTCTTTCGACGTAGCGATCATGATCGATGACGAAAGCTTCGCTCCAAGCTTCCGGTTCATGATTCCCATGCCGATTTTGACCAGCATGGAAAGCACAAGTACAGACAGAGCAACAAAAGAAAATGTTACCTGCTCCGGATGTATCACCTTGCCTACCGAGCTTCGCAGCAATTCAAATCCAACCGCCAGAATCGCTGCTGCGATCACAAGCGAAGTCAGATACTCCATCCTGCCATGCCCAAACGGATGATCCCGGTCTGCCGGTTTTGCCGCCATCTTATAACCAAACATCGTGACAATACACGTCGCACAGTCCGATAAATTATTCACACCATCCGATACGATCGATATCGAACCTGCGATCAGACCGATTGCAAGCTTACCTGCAAATAAAATCACATTACAGATAATCCCAACGATAGACGAGAAAAAGCCATACCTCTTGCGCACCTCCGGCCGTTCGATCTCATCCGCATCCTTTATACACTTATGAACCAGAAATTCAAGCACGTTTCTCTAACTCCTTTACCCTTCTGCAATAATTCACAGTTCCAACCCCCATTGCCATAAAAACGAAGAAAAGCGGTGTCGTAATCGGCTGGTTCAGGTTCAGTATACTCTGCGCAAAATATCCTACCGTTGCCGCAAGACATACACAGATCCATGCATGCTCCTTTGCATGTTTAAACATATAGACGATACTGCTGCCGACCAATGTCAGATACGAAAGCAGTCCCACGATACCTGTCGTAAATAAATACTGCAACAGCTCATTGTGTGCATTGTCATAGACTTTGCCGGTAACCTGAACCATCTCATTATAGCACGCTGCCTTAAGCGTCAATCTCACAGACTCATTTCCATAGCCGAACAATTTATTCACAAACGGTGCATCCCCATAGACTTCCACGATCTTTCTCCAGATATAGCCCCGGTAGCTGCCCCATTTATCATTGAATGTAAAAAGTGATGGATCCATAACCTTCAAAGCGATCATACCAATCACGCCAAGCGCCACACAAGCACCGCAGACAATCAGCACGATCTTCCCTTTGTTCCAGGTCTCAATCCGGTTTCCAAACCTCCATCTGCACATACACACGATCACAAATATAAGCAACGCCACGCCCCATAAGGCAAATGCGATATCCAGGCGGTTTAGCGCTATCGCAAGTCCACCACGCTTCTTGTCATATCTCGTATGTGCATATTTATTGATAAAGCCAAGCACCAGATTGCCGACAAACAACAGGAACACACCAAATGTACACTGCCGCAGTCTTCCCTGCATAAATGCAAGAATCGCCAGAACGACCGCCCCCGCAAATATACCCAAGAACACACTGTCACTGTTCGCAATCAGTATATTACAGCCTGCGGCAATCAGCAGAATACCGGACAGGATCCGGCAAAACCAGTTCCTGCAGAATGTAAACACCGCCAGCAGCACCGGAATCGAGATTGATAAATAACTTGCATACATATTGATATTTCCAAACGTTGAGATAAATTTCGTATACTGTTTCTCCGCGATATTAAATCTCAGATTCAGGAAATCATGTTCCATATACTGCCCGATTGCAACCGCATATGCAAACGCATTCGCCGCCGCAAAAAACACAAACATGATCATATGTGGACGCACACGCTGTGCCACAACTACAAATACAATCACCAGCACAAGATACATGCCAAGTCCCATCCTTCTGCCCTGCAGACCATAGAAGGCATCCTTCTTATTATCTGCACAGATCCATGCAAAGAAGTTCGTCATCAGGAATACAATCGCATAAAACTCCGGACGCAGGAACCGTCTCTTCCCGGTATCCACGACAAGCAGCGAATCATACTTATAATAATTCTTCAGGCTCGCCTCCACAATATAGCTGATCAAAGCAAGTGCCAGATAGATACCCGCCGCATACAAGAAGAAATGATACTTCGTAATTGTTATATTAAAATAATGATCATCATAAATCAATGGATACACGCCAAATACCAGCAACGCAAATACATACATTGCCACATCCATCACACGAATCCCTCTGCAATATTCCACATTATCTGACTTCTTCGTCTTTGCCATGACTCTCTGTCTCCTTATCCAGCTTCCTGCTGTTATTCTAACATATTTATAAAAAAGAAAAGAGAGATAATTGCTATCTCTCTTTCTCAACGTGCGGGAGATGGGACTTGAACCCACACGACGTTGCCATCACTAGATCCTTAGTCTAGCCTGTCTGCCAATTCCAGCACTCCCGCATTCTCTTGCGTGTCGCTCACGCTCAACGCAAGACATATAATATCATTTTGATTGATCTTTGTCAACGACTTTTTTATATTTTTGTAAATATTTTTTCACCATCCGCCACCAATCGCATAAATACGTGCTATTACCGCTTGATATATGCCAGTCTCCGGATGCTGCGGATACCCTGATAATCTACAGACGGAGCCGCTCCATTCTTCGGTACCAGCACAATCTGGATTCCCTCGAGACGCTTCGCAAGTCCCGCGGTTCCTGCCGGTGCACCATTTTTTGACCAGCCGAGCCATCCATATGACTGCGCATGTACACGGTAATACACATCATAATGCTCTGCCATCTCGCCGGTCAGAGCGATACAGATCGCCTCGAGACGTTTCGCCTTGCCGGAGGTTCCACTCATCTGTCCATCCCGGCACCATGTATTCGTATTATTGATATTTCCCTGCCAGCCATAAGACTGTACATGCGTTGTGTAGACAATGCTTCCATTATATGGTTTATTCGTAAGCCTGATATTGATTCCTTCAAGGCGCTTCGCAAGCCCGCTCGTGCCACTCATTGTGCCATTATATTTCCAGCCCTGCCAGCCGAATGACTGCACATGTGTACGATATTCCACATTCACAGTATTCTCGCCTGCTACGACCGGATTTGCTACCGCATTTAATGCCGGAACATATGCTTCTCCACGGACAGACCGGATATTCCCTATCGTGTGATTGAAACTCGCGCCCTTCTTCACGATTACGACCTGTATCGCCTCCAAACGCTTCGCAAGGCCTGCGGTTCCTGCCGGAGCACCATTTGATGCCCATGCAAGCCAGCCAAACGACTGTGCATGCACGCGGTAATACACATTATATTTATCTTTATCTGCTCCTGTCAGTTGAATCTTGATTGCCTCTAAGCGCTTCGCTTCGCCTTCAGTTCCGTTCATCTCGCCATTCGCTGACCATGGCAACCAGCCATAACTCTGGCAATGTGTCGTATACTGGATTCCAAGGTTGCTATTGCCTGCGACCGAAATCTCAATCCCTTCCAGCCGTTTCGCCTTACCGGAAGTCCCGCTCATCGTACCATTCGTTACAACGCCCTGCCAGCCAAACGACTGCACATGTGTACGATAAGAAACTGTCACGTCCGGGATTACCGCCACTGCCGGTGTCGGGGCCGGCGTCGGAGATACCGGCGTTACGGACGCAGCATCCGCTGTGCGAACCGTAAATACGCATGCATCGCTATCCAGATAATACCCTCCGCCAAGCTTCTTCACATAGCAGGTATATGTCGTACCTGCCTGCAATCCGGAGAATACCGGGCTGTTCTGCCAGTGGCTTCCATCCAGTGAATACTGACAGCCCTCGAGTGCCGCGAGTGTAATCTGACTGGTTGTTCTGGAGACAACTGCCGGTGCTGTAGGAACTGCCTGCTTCGCATAGACTGTCACATGGCAAGTGGTTTTGAGGTTGTTGGTCATCTTACGGATTACAATATCCGTTTCTCCCACTCCAACCGCTGTTACCTTGCCAGACGCATCCACCGTTGCAACGCTTATATTTCCTGACTGATAAGAGCATCTTGTATCTGTTACATTTACAGGATTGAATGTAACCGGAATCGATAGAGTTTTACTATGTTCCAGATTCAACACAATTTCAGATTCCGACACTAAAATACTCTGTGCCTCGACCACTTGCGATTCATGCATATAATCCACCTCACACGCTGGCGCAACAGTATCATAATAACTGTGCTGCGTATGCGATTCCTTTGAAGATCCATCGTAAGATTTCATTGTCGCATCTGACTTATTGAAATATGTATACACACATCCGGGAGATCTATCATCCCACGTCGTATCGACATTGTACCACCGGTTGCCAAGCTTCGTCCGGTTCCACCCATGCGTTGCACTCGTGACTGAAACCGTCTCTAAGCCGGCTGCATTCGTCAATATACTATAAAGCTTCGTGTAACCTGCACATACAGTCTTGCCTTCAATCACCGCACTATACGCCGACTGGCTGTAGGTTCCATCCTTATATATGACCTGATCACACACGATATCATGTGCGGCTTTCTCCTTATCATACTGAGAACTCTTCTGATTTACCTCTGCTACCCATGCATCAATCTTATTGTACATCTTTGCTGATACATCCGAACGATCTGCCCCCTTTGCAAATGCCTCATATACGCCCAGATACACAATCTTATCGCTATAATAAAGTGAATTCTGAAGGAAATAATACTGCGGATTCTGATAGACAAAGATGTAAATCAGAGAGGATAATTGCTCTTTGGTCTTATTCTCATAGCTGATCGGACCAATTCCATATACCGTCCTGCCATTTACCGACAGCTTCTTAGCATCCGCCTGTGTATTCATATATGTGATACATAACTGCTCCATCTGGTCATATAACGCCTGATCTGCCTTGCTTAAATTATGATAGCAGTAATCATCACCGTAGGAAGCCCAATTCTCTCGCGCGACCACAGATGCAGCCGCACCACCTGCAGCATCACAGACTGCGATCTGGGATTCATCCAGACCTTCCTCGGCTGCATCCAGCCTGTATGCTTCCATCGGCTGCATGCCGGAATCTTCCTGCAGTGCCTCTTCCTGTGCTGTTTCTTTCTGTGTCGTTTCTTCCTGTGCCGAAATATCTGTCGTATCGTCTGCAGTTACCGATACACTCGCCCGGTCATATTCTGCCTGCGCATATGCGGCCGTCACTCCAGCTTCCGCATGTACCGTTTTGCTGCTCGTCCATGCAAATATAATTGCACATAACAGTGCCAGTATCCGCCTTGCAAATCTCCGATTCATCTATCTTCAACCTCCTTTTTCCCATAGACATACGTATATATCCTATACATACAAATCCTATACATGCAAATAAACATATCGTCTATATTATAACAAAACCCGCTGTCCAAAGACAACGGGTTTTTGATATTGCGAATATTATATTCTACATATATGCAGACTAACCATCTTATGCAAGCTTGCTCTTAGCAACCTCAACTACCTTTGCGAAGCCTTCCGGATCGCTGATAGCCATCTCTGAGAGCATCTTTCTGTTAAGATCTACACCTGCAAGCTTCAGACCATACATAAGCTTGCTGTATGAAAGTCCATTCATTCTAGCTGCTGCATTGATACGAGCGATCCAGAGCTGTCTGAACTGTCTCTTTCTCTGCTTTCTACCAGCATAAGAAGATGTCAAAGCTCTCATAACTGACTGCTTTGCTACTCTATACTGCTTAGATCTTGCTCCCTTGTATCCCTTAGCGAGCTTCAATGTTCTATTATGTCTCTTCTTAGCGCCAACGCCGCCTTTAATTCTTGCCATCGTTCATTCCTCCTAATATCCTATAAATATGGTAAAATCTTCTTCATAACTTTGCTGTTTGTAGCGTCAGTCATAGTTGCTTTTCTAAGATTTCTCTTTCTCTTTGTAGACTTCTTAGTAAGAATGTGGCTCTTGTAAGCCTTGTTTCTCTTAAGCTCACCTGTTCCTGTCTTCTTAAAACGCTTTGCAGCTGCTCTTTTTGTCTTTAACTTTGGCATTTCTTTTCCTCCTTAAAAATCATGCATATGCATGGTAATTCTTATTTATATGAATTTAACGTTTTTCAGCTAAAAACATGATCATGCTTCTACCTTCAAACTTCGCCGGCTTATCTACAACGGCAACATCTGAAAGCATCTCGGCAAACGAATTCAAAATCGCTTTACCATTATCTGTATGTGCAAGCTCTCTACCACGGAAACGAAGTGTAACCTTCACCTTGTCACCCTTGGTCAGGAATTTTCTTGCCATGTTCGCCTTTGTATTCAGATCATTGTCATCAATATTCGGTGACAAACGAACTTCCTTCACGTCAATTGTTCTCTGCTTCTTCTTCGCTTCCTTCTCGCGACGAGTCTGCTCATAACGGAACTTACCGTAATCCATAATCTTGCATACCGGCGGCTTCGCTGTCGGCGCAATCTTGATCAGGTCTACGCCCTGCTCGTCGGCAAGCTTCTGTGCATCCTTGGCTGACATAATACCAAGCTGCTCTCCAGTCTCGCTCACAACACGAACTTCCTTGTCACGAATCTGCTCATTAATCATTAAATCGCTAATAATATACACCTCCCTCGGGTATCGCCCCTCACATCCGTTCGGCGGCATTAAAAAAGTGGATAGACAAACTATCCACACATTGTTATAATAAGAAATCTATATTACCCGCATCCTGTGATGCATACTCTTACTATAGTAACCCGAGTCGCCCATGCGCTAAGGTGAGAGTGGATACTCTGCTTTCATCAACATACTTGCATACTATAGCATGCAGGTATGGTGTTGTCAATAGGTAAAAAATATTTTTCTTAATTTTTTATTTTCCTTGAGCCAATAATCGTCTTTCCTCTTTCTTCAAAAAATATACTGTTGTTCCGACAAACTCATCCCGTTTATCCGCATTCATGAATTTTCTTATTCTATTTTGAATATTAGCAGACGAATACTTATTTCTTTTTTTCAAAACCTTAATAACTGCTTCTGACTTTCTGTACGCATCACGTCTGCCTTTCACAAGACCTGTCGCTGTATCACATACCAACTGACCTTTTTTATCTAATTTACCATTTAAGCCAAGAACATTATTAATATCTTCATTGAATATTGGATTGTCTGTGTATATCCTACCATCCTTTGTATATTTTACTTTGTCCATATGTTCCTGACTCAAAGGATTGATACTAAGTTTCCGCTCTCCCTTTAACGAATCACAACATAATATGCGATCCTCATCATGCGAAATATTAACTTTCTCTCCTCCAGTACATACAGCCAAAAAATTATTATAATCCATTGACGTTTTCTTCTCACTGATTGAATTCCAATGTTCAATCTTTGTATGCATAGAATCATTCTCTATTCGTTTCATGCAATAGGCACACAAATAATGCTGTTCATCCAATAAAGATTGTCGTATAGCATCCTTCGGCAACTGGTCAAAGCAAAAGCGCAACACTTGCGTATCTCCATCCTTCGCGGATTTCCATTCCTGCATATTTTTTACTTCTGCTATTTTCTCAATAATTTCATTATTGGGTTTGTCTTTTCTTATGTAAAGCATAAGTCATTTATCCTCTTTCAGAAACAATTCAGTTTCAAGTTCTTCTTTCATAACTTTTACCTCTGAATTATCGTCCCCGTACTCTGTTTTCATCTTATCGAAAATATCTTGTGCTCCAGAATAATCTTCCCTGTCAATGGCTTTATCAAATGCATCCCTAAATTTTTTTATTCCAACCAAAACATCCCTGCTTCCCTGTCTCAGCTCCAATACATCATTTACCGAATACCCGTATGCATCTTCTAAATACTTAATATTTTGATCATCATCAATCAATACCAAATTACTTCTCTTGCAAGAAGATATAATAATCGGTGAATGCGTTGCAATGATAAACTGGATATTCGGAAATATCTGCTCTAATGCCGGAATCACATTCCATTGCCATTTTGGATGTAAATGCATATCTATTTCATCTATGAGAATTATACCCTCACATTTACTATAATCAAAATTTCTTGGATTCAATGTTGCCATTCGATAAGCAATATCCATAATCATCCACAATAATGATTGATACCCTGCACTCAAACAAGAAACCGGCTGTATGCTTTTCCCCTCTTCGTAAACAAGGTCATTATACAATCTTGAATAATATATCTTCGGTACATTTTCCGTCTCACTCATCTTTTGCATAAACATTCCAACTATTTTCTTAAATTGTTCATACTCTTCTATAGTACAGTCCTGATCAAATGCGACACGCTGCATTTCATAGCACCACTCTTTGATTCTTTTTATATCCAAAACAGAATCAAGACATCCCAAATATCCGCATCTTCGATCATCCATTTTCCTTTTTATGTTTGCTCCAAAATCCCCTCTTCGGGTCTGAGAGGCTCTAACAGAACTCTGATAACTAAATATCGGTAAATGCTTCTCTACATCATTCGTAATTGTACGCGCATACTTTGATATATCATTTAGTTCCTTTACCATTCTTGTATTTCGTCTCGATCCTTCATCTTCGCGAATACGTTGCCAGCTATATCGCTCGCCATCTGCCCAAAGTTCGCATCCAATTCTTACTGGTGTATCATATTGAATACTTGCCGCGGCTCTCCCTAGATTAATTGTATGCATCTTTATATCAGACAGCAAAATATTCTTTGAGGAAACGCCATTTACCCCATTCAGGAAACCACCTAGTGCAACTACAATCGCATCTAATATAGAAGTCTTTCCGACACCATTATCACCAATCAATAAATTTATCCCTGGTTTTAAATCAATAGACATTTTTGAAATTGCTTTGAAATTATCAATTTTTAATTTACTAATATACATCCTTGTTATCCTCAAACAAATACTTGTAATCATTCATCTAATATAAATAAAACTAATAATATTATACCTATTTTTATTCATAAACACAACAAACATTTATACACAAATCAGTTCCTTCGGTGACGATGCCAGATTCCGGTAGCCATCCTCCGTCACAACGATCATATCCTCGATCCGCACACCGAATCTTCCCGGCAGATAGATTCCCGGCTCCACCGTGATCACGACACCCGGCTTCAATACAGCATCACATTTCATAGAAAACCGTGGCTCCTCATGGATAAAAAGCCCTACGCTGTGTCCGAGCCCATGCCCGAAATAATCTCCATACCCTGCTTCCGCTATCATATCTCTTGCAACCTTATCTACATCCGAGCAAACCATCCCCGGTCTGATGGCCGCTAGTGCCGCAAGCTGCGCCCGAAGCACTGTATCATACACCTTCTGCTGCTCTGCATCCACCTGCGATCCAATATGGATTGTCCGTGTCATATCCGAGCAATACCCCTGATACATACAGCCAAAATCCATCGTCAGGAAATCGCCTTCCGCAAGCACCTTCGGCTGTGGCATCGCATGTGGCAGACTGCTGTTTTTCCCGCTTGCCGCAATCGTATCGAAGCTTGTCCCTTCCGCGCCACGCAGCCGCATCTCATATTCAAGCTGCAATGCCACGCGCTGTTCGGTAAGCCCATCCTTCCAGTTCTCCCGGATGAACTTCACGATCTCCGTAAATGCTTCATCCCCGATTTGCTCCGCCCGCACAAGCCTCGCAATCTCATCCTCTGTCTTCACTTCTCGATATGCATTTACCGCATCTTCGAGCGGCACAAACTCCACCTGCACCTCTGGTAATTCCTTCGCAAATGTATCGACAAAAGCCCGGTACTGCATATACGAAATCTCTTTGTTCTCAAATCCGATGCGAAGACAATCCTTTCCATCCGGCACAGAGTTCTCACACAGACAATCCTTCCCATTCAGCATCAGAATCTCGTGCAAAAGCTTCGCAACCGTCTTCGAATACCCATCATGCCCGATATCAATACAGGCAAACTCCGGTGCCTCAATCTGCACCTGCTCTGTATATCGGCTGTCCGTCAGGATATACTGCCTGCCTTCTAGTGCGACAAGCATGCCTGTATGCCCCCGGTAACCAGATAAATGATGGATGTTGTAACCATCCGTCAAGATCAATGCATGCAAATCTTTGTCCTGTATAATCTGTGCGAGTTGTCGATTCATATATAATACCTCCTGGTTTGCGATCAATTTGATTCCTTCTATATTGTACTCTACTTTCTGTGATGGTCAATCTATCATCATTTTGCGGAACTGCCTGGTTTGTAAATTTAATTTTTTAAACTTAAGGCTTTTCTGCTCCCAACAATTACTCCATCTACGCTATACGTGTATAAATTCATATCCTGACATTGCTTCACATCCTCTGGAGCAAAAATTACCACGTAATCCGATGGAAGATCAACTAAGATCTCCTGTCTTTTTTGTTCGATTTCCTGTTTATAACTCTGTCTAGCAAAATAGAAATCATTCACTGTTTTTCCACTCTCCAATACCCAATCCGTAACAGAAAACATAAACTCGTTACTCATCTCGGAATAATAAAGGATATGTTTGATCTCTTTATCTTCCGCCAAATCATTCCAAAGGTCTTTTTCTACCAATTGAGACTGATATTCAACTTTATTTGCGAATATCTCATGTTTTTCCATCAAGACATCATGTACATCAAAAATCTGCACCCCGACAACAAATGCAAACAATATTACTAATGTGCTTTGCTTTTTCTGTAGTTTACAAACGCATATGCACAGACAAAACATAATAATATACATCGCCACCCAGACGATTCTACCCGATGACCGAAATACTGACCAGATGTTGTATATGAAATCCGGCGATACCATGGTAAATAATACTTTATCTCCACACGTAACAATCGGAGAAGCTGCAACGCAAATTGACAATACACATACCACAACCAAGACAGAATACATAACATTCCATTTCACATTTAATTTCTCTTTATCTTTTATTTTAAGTAATACCCCGATCACAATCGCCAGACATATCAAGGAATAGCCTTTTCCAAAATACGAAAATCCCTCATATTGTCCATGTGTATAATCGGAGCAAGCAATGGATGGAATCCGTAAATACAACTGTTGTCAAATTTGGATAAGCAAGTGTATCCGTCATTCCAATTGGAAAATGCCAACCACTCTCACGATATGCCTTCCAACCAAAATAATGCTGCGTGAGATCTTCCCCATTCATCAACCAATCTGTATACATTGGATTCAAAATCCTGACACATAGATTGCAATAAACATAATAAAACATATAATTCCCGTAAATATATACACCGACCATTTGTTTTTACAAATATTAAGAAAGAACTTTTTCAGTTTTATTTTTTCCCCAATTTTACTTCCCATTTCCAGACTCCTGTTGTATTCTATCTTTTCTTTCATATAAATAATATTTTTTTATCTTCTGATCCCGATATTCCCGTTCCCCATAATACACAAGTTCATAATTGTCATCTGTCACTTCTTCAACAGAAACAACAAAATCAATTTTTCCAGAATCCATACCTTCTTTAAACAACTTCGGAATATATTCCGATTCCAGATTATAAAAACAGAAATATTTATATGGTGGATATGTGTCTGTCAGCCAATATACTCCCAGATCAAAGCACCCCCAATAAATAATCTGTGGATCCTCGATACCACTCTCATTAATATAATCCGCAATCCGGTACTGCGGATAAAACTCTACATCTTCTGTCATGAATTTAGAATAAGGAGAAACATTCAATGTAACAAGGATAATTACAATTGCTCCAAATACACATCCAAGAAATTTAATTACATAGCTTTTCACATTTGATTGTATATACGACAGAAGTTTCTGACCATATTGGCAGATTTGTTTTCTATATTTGAATGTATCGGATAACAAAAATAGCACAATTGCTACATGCACTGTTCGTCTAAGAATTTCATATTTCAAAAACAATAGTCCGACCAGAGGTAAGTATTTTAGGAATAAACCGTACTTATTTTTCTTGGCTAGATTGATTTCTGCTTTTTTTAGAGCTCTGGCAAAAATGATTCCATATACAATTTCTGAAAATACAAAAACCGGCTGGAATGCAACCAACAGAATAATAACGATTCCATATAATATCCATTCCCCCAAATCTCTGTAATTTAATGACAATATCTTATCGCTCAGGGATACAATCTTCTTGTAGCAGATTACAAAATAATCCCTGATATCATATACTACAAAATATACTGTCAATACCCCGAAAACCGCAAACACACAAGTTGCCTGTGCCAGATAGTAATAATAATACGTCGTAGATATCCCCAAAATCTGCGAGAAAATCATCGTCAATGTTACAATCCGTAAGTTTAAATTATAATGCTTGTTTCTTCTTGCAACGCAATATGCTATTGTCACCAAATAGCACATTGTATTCCACAAGTGATTCATCAAATAATCTTTTTTTAGGAAATAATCCAAAAGATGAAGTTTCTCTCTTCCATTCTGACTATATACAAAAATCAAATTATAAAAATAAACATGTATCAGATCAGCAAACCCACTGTTTATAGCAAAATAAACGATCACCGGCAAGCTTCCTATGCAAAAGCCTGCTATAAATTCCAATATATAAAATCCTAGATTTTTTGCAGTCTTATCCTTTACCTGATACACAACAATCAATATAACCAATCCCAAATAAAGGCCTGTCAATGTATATTTAATCCAGAATGTAAACGCAAAACACATTCCAATTAAGATAACATCTCTTGCTTTAATTTTATTCGGATATTCTTTTTTATAATATTTTAAAACTATGTACATTGTTATACAGAGAAAAGGTAGTGTAAGCTCTTCACATTGTCCTCCTCCATCAAATGCAATATCACTACTAGATATCCAGGCTGTACATAAGGTAATCAAATATCTGAATACTTTTTTATCAACAAATAATTCTGTAATTTTGTAAGCAAAAAATACATATACGGAATAAAACACCGCTTCTACAGCTGCAATTCCGGCAAAGCTCTTAGGATAAATCCAAAGTCCCAGTGCATATAGGAAATACAAAATAGGTCCTTTATGTTCGTAGACATCCTTGTACAACACATCTCCCCTAAACATACACCTAACAGTAGTAACAAAGCAATGTGCATCATTATTTTCCGTAAATTTGTATAAAAACGAATTCATGGAATTCACCATAATGCATACTGTCCCAACAAAAGCACAAAATAATACAATGAATATTTTTTCCTTTTTCTTCTGCATTTTTTCACCCACAATCATATTCCCTTCAATTTTTAACCAATCACCTTGTCTTTATATCTTTCCTTCTATACAAATAATATTGTCTTGTATAAATATTTTCATATTCCCGCTCTCCATGATAAACCTGTTCAAAATTATCATCTTGAATCAGATTTGCTGATACGACATAATCAATCTTGCCGGAATCCATTCCTGATTTAAATAACCTCGGAATAAATTCACTTTTCAATTCATATTGGCAGAAATATCGATAAGGTGGATACGTTCCTGTTAACCAATATACCCCATTATCAAAGCAATCCCAATATATAATCTGTGGGTTGTCCAGACCATCTTTTTTAATATATTGTGCCATGACATACTGTGGATATGATTCTTTTTCTTCTGTCATATGCCAGGAATATGGAGAAACATTTAATGCAATCACGATCACCGCCAAAATTCCAATGACATACGCAGCCACTTCATATACCCTGCGTTTTGCTTTTGCCTTTACAGATACTTTAACCTCTCCGAAAAATTCAAGTACCTTCTGCTTATGACAGCTCCAGTCATAAATCAACAACATCAAATATGTAATCATAATGATGTTCCTCAAATACTTATATTTCGTAATATAAACCAACACCACAAATACATATTTAAGAAAGACAACTTTGTTGCATTTGTTGTATATGCTCTTCTCCAACTTCAAAAGGACTCTTGCAAAAAGAACAGAGGCTGCAAACTGCGCTAGCAAAAAAACTTTTTTATAGTCAATCACAAGCACAAGCAACGCGATAAATATTGCATACCATCCTACCTGTGCATAGTTTTTTGTCAAAATATTTGTAATCAGTGTTATTATTTTTTCTATAACATATCGTAATTTTCCCTTACAATCGTACACCATGAAATAGATTACAAGCACACCAAGAATAGAGAAAAGGCAGGCGGCCTGTGCCATATAATGACGATTATAGGATATGGTCAGACCAAGCAACTGTGTCAGAAGCATCGTAGCAAGCACAGCTTTTACATTTCTGTCAAAATGTTTCTGCTTTCGTCCAAAAAGATAAAGTATTACTGCAATATAACAACAGGCATTTGCCATATGCATATTCAGGAAACCATCGTTCAGGAAAAAATCAAATATATTAATTCTATCCCCACCCGCTTCTCCATATTTGAAGATTACACTGTAGAAATACACTTCAAAAAGATACATCACACCACCATTGATGATATAATATATGATTATCGGAAGTGATCCAATCAAAAATCCAGTCAGAAACTGCAACATATAAATCCACAAATTCTTCATCGTCTTATCTTTTACCTGGTATATCAGAATAAAAAGGACAAGACCGATATATAATCCAGTCAAGCTGTATTTCATCCAGAATACCATTGAAAAGCATCCACCGATAATTATGATGTCTAAAGCTTTTATCTTATTCGGATATTCCTTTTTAAAATATCTTAAAACTATGTATATCGTAATACACAAAAAAGGAAGCGTCAGTTCTTCGCATTGTCCTCCCCCATCAAACGAAGTATCACAGCAGGAAATCAATGCTGCAAGCAATGTCAGAATATACCGCACTGATTTATTATCAACAAATAATTCCGTAATCTTATACATAAAGAATATGTATACCGCATAAAATATCGTTTCAACAAAAGCAATTCCAACAAAATTATGTGGGCTGATCAATAATCCGATCACATACAAAAAATAAAGGATTGGTCCCTTATGTTCATACACATCTTTATATAACACATCCCCGCGCAACATACATCTTGCCGTCGTGACAAAACAATGCACATCTGTACTTTGATTAAACTTGTACAAAAAAGAATTCATGGAATTAACCGCAATCAATATCGTTGCAAGAATGATACAAAAAAATATTAAAAACAGCTTATTATCTTTCTTTGACATATCTTATCTGATTCCCCTTACCAAGCATTGTAGTACATTCTCTCGTCTGCTGCTCTGTCAGTTTTGTAACAACGATCTTTTTCTTCGTCTGTCTCTTAATCAAACCAAACAACTGCTTGATATATTGCATTGTAACCTGTGAATCAAGCTTTGATTCACCTGCGTTTCGCTCGCAGAATCGATAAGGGATTTCTGCAATTGTTGAAAAATTACTCATTGCAAGCACTTCAACCATAATCTTCCAACCGATTGGCTGGAGATCCGCCTTCGCGATTACCTCTCTCTTAAACATAAACAATCCACTTGTAGGATCTGTTACCTTCCGTAAAGAAGAAAGCAATATTTTCCCCATGTATCTCGCAGTCCACGAAACAAACTTTCTCCAGAGATTCAAGCCGCCATCACTTCCCCCCGGAATAAATCTGCTAGGTATACAAAAATCATATCCGGAAGAAACAACTGCATACATGGATCGCAGAATCTCTGGTGGATGCTGCAGATCCGCATCCATAACTGCAATGTACTCTCCTTGCGCCATAGAAAAACCACACAGAACCGCTGTAGCCAATCCTTTTTCATTCTCCCGATGTTTTAATCTGACATTCGGATGTTGCTTTTGAAGTTCACGGATTACATCCGGTGTATCATCCCTGCTGTCATCCACGAATATTAATTCATAATCAATTCCATCCAAAGCATGATCCAATCGTTCAAAAAGCACATTTACATTTTTGCTCTCATTATAGGTCGGAACAACTATAGATAATTGTTTCATAATATAATCACCCCTTTTTCTTATATAGATAATACGCTACGTTTTCTTGATCATGAAAATCACGATAGCCTACATATTCTAATTCATAATTTTTGTTTACAAGCTTACTACCTGACACAACGAAATCAATATATCCTGAATTCATGCCATCCCGGAACATATCCTTGATCTCATCTCCCGGCAGATTATAAGTCCAGAAATATTTATACGGCGGATAAGTATCTGTCAGCCAGTAGATACCAACATCATTACAATCCCAATATAGTATCTTTGGGGCTGTAATACCGCTTTTCTCAATTTGTTTTGCAATCTGTATCTGAGGATAATTTTCCTCACTTTCCTGAAATGGATGCATAGCCAATGTATGATTCAGCATAAAAATCAATCCGCATACCCCCATTACCAAACATCCTATTCCCTTTAAAATACCGGTCCGCACACGATCCGTTATCATATGTATGATTCTTCTGAAGATATTCATAAGACTTTGTCCATATCTTCTGCCATCATGTGCCAAAAGCATAATAACGGATACAGCCACTGTTTTCTGCAATATTTCCAGGTTCTCTGCCAATAGAAGGAAACCAATACAATACTTACAGATTGCCACCCATTCCTTATTCTTTCCCACATAGTCAGACAACTTGTCCTCAGTCCTTAACAGTACCCTTGCACACCAGACACCCGCAAAAACTTCCAGCAAAATAATAAACGGTTTATATGCAACCGACACCGCAATCAGTCCGAAAAGTAAAACAAGATATCCTATATCCGAATATGATTCTGTCAGTATCCGGTCTATACAGTCACAGATCTTCTTCAAACAGAATTTCATCCAGCCTCTGGCATCATAGATTAAGAAATATACAGCCAGAATGCCTGTAACTACAAAAACCGCAGATGGTTCCATTGAATAATACCAATAATAAGAAACCGATATTCCCAAAAGCAAAGACAATATCATCACGCCAACCGCTCTCTTTGTATGCCGGTTCCAATGATTATCTTTTCTGGCAATACAGTAAAGCAAAGAAGCTAAATAACAACAGGTAATCAACATATTCTCTGATATTACATTTTCAGAAAAAAGCATTTGCAATATTGTAATTTTTCTTCCTGTCGTTTTCCCACCATACATAAAAATCAATCGATAAAAATAAACATCCCACAATGGCTTTAATCCGTCATTACATAGAAAATAAACAATAGCAGGAACTGACCCTATGCAAAATCCAAGTATAAACATAATGATATACAGAAACAAATCCTTCACATGTTTATCTTTGATCTGATACACCATTATAAATAACACCAATCCGACATAAAGTCCGGTCAGGGTATATTTCATCCAGAACACCATAGCAAAACAAAAGCCAATTACACCAACCTGAGCAAGCGGCATTCTTTTAGGATATATCTTAGTAAAATAACGAAGCACTATGAATATTGTAATACACAAAAAAGGCAGTACAAACTCTTCACACTGTCCTCCATCACCAAAAGCAGCTTCGCAACACGATATCCATGCAACTATAAATGTTAATACACACTTAATAACCCGGTTATCTACAAAAAGTGCTATGATTTTATAGCAAAAGAAAATATATACTGTATAAAATATCATTTCTATACAGGCAATTCCCAAAAAGCTCTTCGAATCTATCATAAGCCCAAGCATATAAATAAAATAAAGAATTGGTCCCTTCTGCTCATAGATATCTCTGTATAAAACATCTCCACGCAGCATACACCGTGCAGTCGTTATAAAACAATGTACATCGTTATTCTCCATAAACGTGTACAATGGCGAATGCGTAGAATACAGCATAATGCATGCTGCACTCAATATCATGCTGAATAAAATTATCAAACCTGTTTTTGTTCTGTTTTTTTCCACAATTTTCCCTCTTATATCAATATAAGCTAAATCTCATATCTCTGTATATTCCCAACAGGAGCATGGCAATAAACATCCATGTTTCAAGCTTACCGGCATCCATATTGCGGAACCATTGTTTCTCTTTCTTCTGAAGAAGCGTTACCGTCAGTATATTCATCAATGCTGTAAGGAAAAGAGCCGTTGTCCACCGGTTATAATCTGTCTCCAAAATGTAACATGGCAGGATGGCAAGCATCGATATGCCAATAATAAAATACGCCACTTTTTTCCCTTTTTTTTCTTCCTGATGTGCAGATTCATAAAAGACTCGTCCATATAGTACAAACAAAGGACTCGCATAAAGCACAGTCAGAATGATATTTCTCACGGAAGTTCCGGATATCATAGTATGGAACTTCGTCAGATGCTCGGACATTCCGGTAAAAATAACCGAATCCAGCAACGTCAGATTCTCCAGTTTCTTTCCTCCTGACCGCTGTCTTATCATATGAATCGCGGTGTCCATATCAATCTTCAAAAACTGTTGAGAATAAAACTGTATAAATATAAATAATCCGAACACAATTGCACAGGTACCATAAAATATACATCGATTGTATCTGCTCTTGCCGTTATCCTCAATGTATGCCCGATATAATAAGGCTGAAAAAATCATAGGGAAGCATGTAAACACAAAAATCTGATGTGTCAGCATTCCAACCGTACATAAAAGAGGAACAAAAAACAGAAACCGGTTCCACACAATCAAACTGATGCAAATCACACTGCACAACAGATTATAAACATCAATAGACTGCACAATCCAATCATCCATATATCCGCCAAGAGCCGGAGAAATAAACAGCAGCATAAACAGGAACCATACAACCCTTTTATTCTGACTGTTTCCCTTTCTATATAAACGATACAACAGATACATGGCAATTCCCAATACAACAAAATATACCACATCTACAACAATCACCATTTTTTCAGGCGGTACATAGTATCCAAGGATAAAATAAAATAAAGTTCCAATCAGTCCTCTTTGTACAAAACCATAATGCACATAATCCACATAATAGTGTGCGATTGCATACCGCCCAAACCACAAAGGGCTGTCGAGATGCAGTTCCATTATGTACTTAAACCATATCAGTAGTGCCCATACGATCAGCAATACCTTCCGGTTGCAATAGAAATCGTTCCATTCTATTTTTTTCTTATGCCCTATTTTCTGCACCATTGCCAACAACAAAGATATTGTCAGCATGACACCATACAGATATCCGCTATCTGTAAATCCCTGCAGAATCAAAAGAACACTTATACATACTATCGGAATCACTGTTTTCGTTAATTTCTGAGTAGAATCATTCCATAGCAAAACGACGGTCATATAGGCAATCCCGAGCATACCCAGAAATCGGAATGGATATACCGAATACACATCCACCTGAAATAAAATATCTGCAATCCTATCATGAAAACCGAATATTCTTACTGCTCCCATAAGGAATGCCAGTACCACATTTATAAGGATATCCCGGTTTGACAAAATATAATGATGATTCGTATTCCGGACAACATACTCAAAAAGTATAATCGGGATAAGTGACACGAAAAAATACCGGAGATCCATAAGTCCGCCTGCCAATGTCAGGACATAAACCATCCATGCCCATGTTTTCCTGACATATATCATAAAAAATGATATTACGAACAAGGTAAGCATGAGCACGAGCCGGACATTGTATGTCTCCGGCACATATGTTTCAACAAAGAAAAATATCCCCCCTGCAAGAATAATAAACTCTACAACGGCACGTCTGTTCCTGCTCAGCTTTTTCATCAAAGCATAGGTCGTAAGTGCCGAAATAGTAGCAAAACAGCACACACTGATTATAATATTCATCAAGGAAATGGATTCAAGAAGTGTGATCATGCCAAAACATATACATAGCTCAGCAAATATCGCCACTCCTATGAACGGAGATGTAAAAACATCCAGAATCCTGTTTAAAAGCTTATTGTGTTTTTCACTTACATGATAATTTTTCAATCTGGTAATCATGCAATTGACCGTTTTTTTAATGTTTTGTACCATATTAACTCCCCAATCTGGCGGACAAATATTCAGGTTCTTCTGATTATATCCGGCATATTAAAGCAATTCCTGTTCACATTTATCGAGATTGCCATATCGATACCGGAAGGTTTTCTATCATTCACAACAATCCGCTCTCCGAACGGCAGATTAAATAATATATCATCAAAACGTATATCATTTTCCCTCAGAAATTCCAGTGTTATCTGCTTATATTCCTCGGTTCTTGATGTAAGAATTACAATCCGGTCTCCAACAGGTATACGATCCAGATATTCTTTCACACCATCAAGCAAAGTGTCTTTTCCGTCCGTCTTATATCCATTATGCTTACAGATTGTACCATCCAGATCAAATATCCATGTCTTCGCTAGTGTCGATAAAACCATATCATGTGCCATAGCCAGTCTCCTGCCTTTAATCTTTTGTATCTTTCAATATCTGCCCAATCGCACCGCCTGGATGATTCCGCTTAAAATCGTCCAACGTAAGGCCAAGCGTAGATGCAATCTTCATCGCCAAGCCCTGCAGTACAATTAAGTTAATCGTCGTGGAATTATTCGGCATGATGTTCCACATATCACCCTCATGCATCAAATCCAAGACAACACTGTTCGGAATTTCCTTAGTCAATGTACTCTCCTTTGAGAAGGTGAGCAGCCACATATTAACCTTCCGTTCCTGCAGCAACCGTTCCAGATAGATAGACTCTGCTGTCTCTCCACTCTTGGTCAGGATTATAACCATATCTCCATCTTTTACAACTCCCATATCACCATGGACTGCCGAATTCGTATTCAGGAAATACGCCTCTAACCCTAATGACTGCATGGATCCCACAAACTTCTCGCATACAGGAACATTTTTGCCAAGTCCGGAAACTATAATTTTATGCCCGTTTCTCAAAACTTTCACGCCTTCCGCTACCCATCGTTCGAATAGCTGCATATCCATCGAATGAATCGAATGTTCGAATTCCTTTAATTGTCTCTCAAAATACGTTGTCATCTTTACCGCCCCTGTCTACAATACATCTTCGAGATATAACAATCCCTTATAGAAAGCTCCGCACACAGAATCATAATCCTGCCACGCATACGTGGTCAGTGATAACCAGATAACCGCATGCAGTAGCTTAATCTCATCCGGATTGCACCCTGTAAGAGCAAAGAAATCAGATTCCATATCTTCCCAATGATTGGATTGTACCTCTAACTTCACCCCGTCATCTGCGCTTTGTCCAACAGATAAACGGAATCTCTTCAAATTAAATTGATCATAATTTCCTACAACCGAATAATACAGCTTCGCCCAATCGTAGCGCACATCACCATACAACTGCGTAAAGCCAAAATACCCTCTCGGATCAATCAATACCGGTTCACCATTTTTACGAATCATCATATTAGAGAATGTACAATCCCCATGTATGAACGAGAACTCACTGCAATTATCCACAAGCTTCTGCAATTTTCGTTCTAACTCCCGCTTATAATAATATACATTTCTGCATAACTTTCCGTTTATCCTGATCTCCCGTTCCCTCGCAAATGGAATCAAATCCTGTATCTTAGACAGACGATCCATCGTTTTATTATAGTATGCCTCATGTATACTGAACGAATCTGCCGGAACCTGTTCTGCCTGATGCAGCTTCTTCAGCGATAAAATCAACTGCTCCAATATGTGGTGTTTTTGCTCATATGAGAAATTCAGTTCATATATATTGTTTCCATCGATATACTCCATCTCCAATGGATTTGTCCTATAAATCTCCGGTAATACCGGTATCGCCAGTTTCTTCGCCTTGTCATACCAAGCGCATTCTCTTCTTGCAAGCGACTCTCCCTGTGCATCAACTGCTTCCTTAACCAGAATCGTACAATTACGCTCCGCATCCTCCCGAACCGTAATCCTATTGAACGGTCTGCATTTTTGCTGTTCCAGTTTTTCGTACTCTGCGAGAATGCCAAACTCTCTGGTTCCTCCGATTCCAATCGTATGATATGTCTTCTTCTGTTCCTTCAAAAAACGTACAAATTCTCCACTTACAGGAACTTCGTCCAGTTTTTCCTTTGTCGTGAATAAGAATAACCCGGCAACACCATACTTTTCCGAGTGTTCTTCCTGAAACTTCTGGTCTTCATACTTCCAACGGCATGGGAATGTCTCTGACAATCCAACATAGTCGTACTTCGCAATCTGTCCTTCCTGATAATCCGCAGGCAGCTCAAATGTCTTCGGCAATATCAGATCCGACCATATAAACATAAATGGCTGTCCGCCCGGAATCAGCCGAAGTGCCACCGAAAGTCCCGAACACGTTCCACTTCCTTCGGCTTCTACAATCTGATATTTCACATCAGCAAAAACAGAAAGATACTCTCTAAGAACATCCTTCTTATAATCTGCTATTATAATAAATCTCTTATCCGGATATTTTCTGAATAGATGAAAAATCATAGGTAAATTCTCAACCGGTACCAATGCTTTGGGTTTGTTCTCTGTCAGATACCCAAGTCTGGTTCCTTTTCCACCCGCCTGAACAATTATATACTCCACCGCTATCTACACCCTCTTATCTTCTGACTCTCTTCTCGTTCTTTTTCAACCGAAACAATACTGACACCGCATCTATGACAGATTTAAACTTCAAGCTGGATTTGCCTCCAGTATAATGAATCGGCACTTCTTTGTACGAATATTTCCTGCAATAATACCGCATCTCTGTCTGATACATATGCCCCTTCGATAAAAATCTCGACAAATAAAAATCCGAAAGCACATCTGACTGAAATGCTTCATAACCACTTGTCATATCAGATAATCTTGTACCCAAAAACAAATTTGCAATCCATGTTCCACCTTTGCTTAGAAGCCTGCGATACCATAGAACCTGCTTTTCTTCTCCCCCTTGCATGAACCTGGAACTCCATACACAGGCATATCCTTCTTCCAATGCATCTATAAATAAAGGTAGCTCTTTCGGATCATGACTTCCGCCACCATCCATCTCTATAATCTGTTTCGCTCCATCTTTTAATGCAACATGAAATCCATACAGATAACAACTGATCATACCGGTTGACTTCTTATAATACAGACATTTCACTCTGTGATTATATAACATCTCCGCCTCCCGGATGATCTGTTCTGTATTATCTGTCGAAAATGAGTCAATCACCGGATACAAATATAAATTATCGTATGGCAATGCCATTATCTCATCAATTACATGCTGCATCGTTGCACCTTCATTTGCAACCGGCATAACTATAATTGTCTTCTTCATGTTCTCAATCCTTAAATTTCTTCTCGTTATACATCTTCATCTGTCGATAAACCTTGAATTGCTTCCGTCCACCAATAACATCATCCATCAGCTGCTGCAATTCCTCTGTCAGGTCTTCTCTCTGAGTCGTTAATATCTGTAATCGATTCTCGCAATCCTCCCGGAATGCATCATCCATGTCGTCGCGATTCTTCTGCTCTGTCATATGGTATATCTTTAATTCATTGATGCTTAATTTATCTATCAGACTTCCTACTGTCTCCATCTGTTATCTCTCCCCTGCCTGTTCTGTGATAATCTCATCCACTTCTTCTATCAGATCATTCCGATGTTGATTCAATGGATTAATATTGCGAATTGCCTTCAGAACAACATCATCTTTATCACTGCGCACTTTATCTTCTTCGTGCCACATTTCCGTATTCGTGATGACCAGTTCACGCACAACGGTTTCCATATCATCCCGATGCACATTCAATGGTTTGATTTTCCTGATTTCATCTGTGACAATAACATAATCCTCTGGTCTGACACTATTGTTTACATGCCAGTCTTCTATTGTATCCTGTATTGTTGCCACAATCTCTTTTGCAGTTAACATCCCACGTCTCTTCCCTTCCAAATATATGTTATATGATACCACAATCTCCCTATATAGACAAATTAGAATTTATGTATTTGACAAAAGAAGCCATGTACACCTCCATCCGGAGATATACATGACTCCCTGTTTGTTCTCTTATGTTACTTCGAACACTTAATTACGTCAAGTCAAATAATCTTGGCTTAATCATAATCTTAACTCTCTGGTAAACCTTATTTCCAGCTGAATCTGTTGCCTCAATAACAAGATATGTGTACTCATTATTGTATGGAGCAAAGTAACTTGGCTGAAGTTTCAAACGGCTGACATTTTCAATCTTATCTGTCACCGTACCATCAATATTAATATGATTTTCTGTTTCATACTCATATTCATAGATTGGATTACCATTTGCATCCTTCATGTCATTGCCATTTGCATCCTTCTTTATTCCCTTAACTATAGGCTTTCCATCGCTGCCCAGCTTCTCTTTGAATAGCAGATCGGAATCATAACGGAATACATCACGAATCTTTCCAGCCTCCACATTTGTTGAAGAACTCCAATTTGCAATCAAAATATGATTTGCATCTGCAGTATATGCATTACTTGTGTTGTTCTCCGAATAATCAAGATCATAGAAAATCTTAACATTACTCAAGGTTACATCTTCTGACTTATCTACTGTTACTTTAAAGCTGAAATCCGGATATGCTGTATCACTATCAACCTTTGTATAGTAAGCATCTGATGCATCACGTTTGAATATATTATTATTTTCTGTACCATAATCATAGATATTGATTGTTGGCTGTTTTACACTGTTTCTCACAGAGTTACAAATCAAGTTGATGTACAAATAACGCTCGTCATTATTATTCTTGAATACACCGGTAACCTTCGTATGTCCAGCACCACAATAGTTCACATTCTTATACGTATAGATAAAGTAGTTGTCCATACCATCCTTCGGTGATGCAGCAAATATAGAAGAACCATCCTTTGAATTTGAACCACCTGCCAGTGAATACCAAACTGTCAAATCATCATCTTCAATATCCAAAGCATACGCCTGTGGATGCGTACCCGAAATATACAATTCAGATGCAAGTGTAAATGGATATGTTGTAACAATACCTACATTATTCTGACTTGCGCGATCTGTACCATATTTTTGATTATCTGACTTATTAAATGAAGCTGCAGCATTCCAATGCGACATGGTTCCCCATTCAACGTCCGCATACTTATATGGCAATGTATATCGGTTTGTACCACTACCGCCTTCACCTACATTCACTACATCCGTATATGCAATAGATGTCAGATATTTCTTTGGCATCGCCGCAGAAATGCTCTTCATATCATCATACCAGGATGCATATTTCGAATCATCCGTCTTCCAAGACATATTTGTCATAAAGTACTTGTCCTTATCATCCGAAGTATAATGTACATAATACTCATCTGCCTTATCCGTCTCCGGTGTTCCCATGTGATATCGATCCATACCAAAATATGGACGAAGAACTGACGTCAAAGTTGCTGTACCTTTATCTGCAAATTTTGTTAATGTATCATGGAACAAAATCAACTGCTTATCAGCTAATATATATGACTTCAAATCTGCAAGAGCCTGAGCATCCGTAATATCGTCTGCTGCAAAATCCTCAGAAGGTCCCAATATTACAGAATCATAACAATCCTGCATCCAATCATTGCCTGCTGCATAACGACTATACTTCTTATAAAGTTCTTTGTAATCCAATTCCTTATCCTTTGTCCGGAAGTAAGTATCCATATACGTATTCAAGCTTACAGATCTGTTATTAGAAAGGAACGGCAATGATATATCATTATAAATTGCAGCATTATTTTTAATCGAATAATAATCGCTATAAGTTCCAAGATCCTTCAGACGATTCAATTCTGATGTCATCTCTGAAACTGAAATACCATACGCATTCAAATCAGCACTGTTCAAATTGGATATCATTTTATCAATTTGCTCATCTAATTCTTCCCTAGCATCTTTGGTTGTCTTTGTTATATCCTTATATAAATCATTATCTGTTCCTGTTTTAGATTTATTCTTAGCAGAATCCTCTTTCATATACTGATATAACTGCCAATATGTACTTGCAAGTTCTTGATACTTCCGCTGCATAATAAATTGATATTTTTCATCAATTGTTTCAAATGCCTTATACTTATCGGCCTCTGCATCATCTGATCCAATCACATATGCATCAACAACCTTCTTCTTATCCGCCTCTGATAACTTTGTTTTTGTAACATTTCCGTTATCATCCACAACATAATCATATACATTAGAAGCATCCTGTGCCATCTGTTCAAATTCGGATCTTAATACGATATCGATATCAAAATCATATAAATCACTGATTTCGTCAGCAAGGTTGTTGTCCCAATTATCCATGCCATAATATCCGGATTTACCGACGACTTCCATCGTACTATCATAGCTTACAATACCAAATTTATGTTCATGCTTACCAAGATACTTACTATTTGTTTGTTCATTAAAATAACCATTTTTTGAATCAAAATAATTTCCGCTATAATAAGCGCCATAATTATTTCTAGCTCCAGAATTTGAATATGGATTATATTCCAGCCGCTGATAAGCCTGCTGACAAACTGTACAGAAATACAATGCATTCCATCCCTCAGCACCTTCACCTGCCGACTTTCTATCCCATGAATTGGTAGGAGTCCCACCCGGCATAATTTGAAGAACATTAACTAATTGCTGTTCCTGCTTGCTATTTTTAATGTACGAAATTCCAGTCTGGCTTGCTGTTGCATTCGTAGCCTTGTCCGTAACCTCAATCATCCAATATACCGGTCCAAAGAATTTATCTGCACAAGTATATGTAAGTGTTGTCTTATCTCCCTGCGCCATATATTCATTCTTCCGGTCAAATTTACTATTGCCGTCATCATCGATATATAATTTCACCGTATAATCGCTACTATTCGTAACATCATATTTGAATTTCAAAGTACGATTATCAAGTTTCGTAGTTTCATCAAAACGATTATAGATTGCCGGCATGCTTGTAAGAGCAAGTTTCGGACGTTTTGCACTATCCACATATATGTCTCCAAGCAATTTCTTTGGACCATCAGCTTCATGTGTACCAGTATCATCTGTTACAGTAACCTTATCCTTAAACACGGACACATAGCCTGTAACTGTATCTCCTAATGTACCATCACTTAAGACATCCTCCACCTGCGTCTGATCAAAACTCCACAACACATTATTAGATTTGCTTGCCTTACAAGCAGCTAAAACCTTATACATGTTTGAGTCTGGATCAATACAATTCTGTAAATAGCCATCTGTCTGAGCCATATTAAATGCATTTGTAAGCTCTTTGCTAACGACAACTGGCATGCCCGCATCAATATAACTCTTCAATGCTGTATATCGAGCATTTGTTATATCATTACCATTCAACGGCGCAATTGTATCTTTATACTGTCCGTTAACCTTTACTTTTGCAAGAGGAATTGATCCATCTCTGGCTGGTCCACCAGAATCTTTCATCGTATCCAAAGATACAGCTACAAGTTCACCGCTATGTGCATACATTGTATAGATTGGAAGTTTCTTAATATCATTTAATCTAGTATTTATAATATCTCCAACCTTAGCACCACTATTGTCTATACCAAAGATACTTAAATATTGTTCCAAGGATTTTAACGCTGTGATGTTTCCGCCAATATATACTAAATCATAGTTACCGAGGATTTCTGTCTTATCGCAGGCAAATTCCTCTGAAGACATCTGTACAAGATTAATCTTGTCGACAGGAAGATTCAACGCATCTGCAAGCTTCGCTTTTGTAAGTTCCCATGCGTAATACTCTGTACCTTCCTCCAATTGTTCCTTCGACTTTCCATTCACCACATTCATTGGTACCGTATAATAGTTGCCACTACCAAACATACCCGTATACTTGCTGTCTCTTCTTACTTTTGTACCAACATACTGTGCTACATCTTCGTCAATTGGGTAACAAGGCTGAATCTCCAATACCGTAAACATTGATGAAGATGATCCTCGTCCACCGATGCCCCGATACTTGGATGCATTAATTAAATCTGCAATCACTTTCGCTGTAGATGCACTTGTCGATGTAGTAATCAGACTAAACTCAGCACGATTCGTTATCATTACATTTTCATATCTTGATACACCATTCGCTGTAGCAAGTAAGTAAAACAGCTTTGTATAGTTTGTATCCTTGTAATCATCCGGTACAGGAATCTCTGTAGCATCTGCTGTTCCCATCTCCGAACTATATACAACATGAATCTTCGAATACATTGCCTGTGCATACTTTTTATATAATGCATTTGAGATATCTAAACCAAAGCATGAATCCTCAATAACAATCATATCGTATTGATCAAAATTCAACGCTTCTGAATCCGCCAATGTTACAATATCATTCTGAAAATACACTGGTTTTGTAGCTGTACGCGCATTATATCCATTCTTAGACATAATAGAGCCATCAGCCATTTTATAATACCGAACACTCGTTGCATTAGTCACCAGTTCAGTTCCATCCTGTGCATAGATTCCGCCGGATACAGCTGTATTGCCTGTTAGAAGTTTATCTGTTCGATCTGTGGAACCATCCTGTGTTACAGTTAAGATTCTTGCCATACTCATAGGCGATGCTGTTGTATCTGTAAGAGGATCTGTCTCATATACACTTCCCCATACAGACATCTGAGTCTTACCATTGATACCAAGATAAAGAGAACCGCCTGTATGTGACAAATAATCACTCGCCTCTAAGCCTGTAGCCCATTTAAAAGCATAGTAATACTTTTCATTTGGACCATATACTGAAGATGCAAGATCCTTCATATTCTTTGAAACCGCATCGTCCGATTTTGTAGCAACCGGGTTATCAATAATTAACGGTTTGAAATCTCCTAATGAATACGTATGAAGAATATCATATAAGTCTTCGCTAAGATCATTCGTCTTAGAAAATTTACTACCATCTTCGTTCGTTACATAAATAAGATCTGCATTTGAAATATACTTCAATGCATCTTCATCTGTAACATCAGGAGTATAACTTTGAAAAGTAATACTCTTCTCTGCCATTAAATTATCAATTTCCTGTTCTACATTATCCACTGTAATCGTGCGTTTCATAATCGTACGATTACCATCAATAACATACTGCTTAAAGGCATCTGATTTTACAAACGTTTCTAATGTAGAAGCTGTACCTGAAGTAATCTCAGCAATATGATATTCCTTATCCACTTCTTCATCAGTTGAATTGGAATTCTCAATAATGTAGTCTATAATTGTTTTATCGCTGACATTTGCACTTGCATCAGCTATGATCTCCGAATCGCTTAACAGATCATCGCCCTTTCCACCTCCAGCAAAGGAGAAAGACGCTATGGCAACGGCAATTGCCGCAACGAACATAACTGCTAATGCTGATATCGTAATCTTTGTTTTACGTTTCATGTTCTTCTTCTCCTCCTTACTTTCTCGGTATCATCACATACGAATTTCTCGGGCTTACAAGTCCCAGTGTCGTATACGACATACTTGACTGGTTGTAGTATAGATCAATTCCAATTGCACCTGCCTGTCCATCTATCGTTGCCACACATCCCGGCACATCTACTGTCGTTGCTCCACACTTTCCTTTTACATACGAGAAATACTTGTTATACATATGTTCCTGCATAGATGTTGCATCACCGATTGTAAGTGGGTCATCCAGCTTCGTTCCATCCAGAGTCTTACGATTTTCTTCTGTCATGAACAAATATTTCTTGCCATAATACATGTTGTTTCCCTCAAAATAGAAGGTAGATGTCAATGTATCATTGATGTTGTAGATGAGCTCTGATCCCTGCTTCACGCAAGTTACTTTGACTGTATCTGCTGTTCCCGGAACAGTTATCGTCTGTTCCCCGGGATCTGTCATATTTGCTCCATCGACATATTCCATATTCAAAGGAACTGCACTCTTGATTTCCAATGTCGAAATATATATCTTCTTACCCTTTAGAGCATCATCTCCGAAGAATAGAATGTCGTCTGCCGATATCACACCATATTTTGCCTGAAGTGCATCTGCCGCATCCTGATCTCTTACGATATACTTCTTCGTTAAGACTAATCCGGAAACCTCGGTTCCTTCTTTTCCTGCAGCATCGAAATCAATCAATGAATCATTATTCGCCACATATCCTATAATTGCAATATCTGTTGCCTGCATAATAGAATCTGTAAGCAGGCTATAGGTTTCCTGTGCCTGTGACTGCAGACGGACATCTACTTTCGCCTTCTTGTTCTGCATAACACTTGAACTCATGAACGATGTAACCGCCAGCATCAGGAATGCAAGCACCGCCATCGCTATAACAAGTTCAATCAGGGAGAAGCCGCTATGTTGTTTTATTTTTTCTTTCATGTTCACGCCTCCCCTTAATCTGATGTATGGCTGCCGTTCTTATTCAGAGTCAAAGTATTCAGCAGAACACTCTTTCCACTTCGATAGAACTCAAACTTTCCATATCCATACATGCAATTTCCCTGCTTATCATAGATGATATAGATTGCATCATCTCCACTGCCGATATCCTGCGTTGTCCCTGCTGAATTCACATACTTCATAGAAACATAGGATGAAAAAGAATATCCCTTTCCGCTTCCTACATTCTCTGAAGCTACAAACTCATAACTGGCTGCCTTGTTCTTCGGCAGGTCATTTCCCTTGTAGTAACCTTTTCGCACATAGTACTTAGCACCATCCTTATACACGCACAATGCATATCGATACTCCTTCTCTTGTGTGCCATTCACTACACACACCTTACCTTTTGCATTATTCTGTGCCTCAAACAGTGCATCCTCTAATGTACTGGCTGCCTCTTTTGCTTTCGCATTGTGGATGATTGAAATTGTTATCATCGCCGCTGCACTCATAACTGCTATGATTGCAATCACGATAATCATCTCAATCAACGAGTAGCCTTCATTTTCTTTCATAATCCTTCTCTTCTTCATAGGCCACCTCTATTCCACATTCTTCATCCAGTTACTGAAGCTTACAACATCTGTATAATCGATCATATCGATAGATTTCGGCTCATCCTCAGCACCGGTAGTTCCGCCTGATCCACTTCCAGAAGAGCTTGGCTCATATCCGCGGAACAGATCTGATACAAACTTTGAATTGTTATCACTGTTGAGCAGACACTCACGAAGGATTGTACGGCAAATCTCTGCGTTGGCAACGATTGTCTTCACATTACCATTCACATATACCTTACCACCTGCTATAATCATTCCTTCGAAATCTGTAACAGCATTACCATTTGCCGCATCCGTACTGAAGTATACATTACCCTTCGTTACGACGATGCCTCGTACCTTGCCCTTATCTGTTGATCTTGCTTTTACTGTAACATCATCGTTGCTGATCCATACCGAATAGCCGGAAGCAAGATTCAGGATTCCGTCTCCACTATCTGACCCGGTAATGTCCGGTGAAATCTTTGTAGTTGGCGTAATCTTCGATACATCCACGAATTTGTTGATTGGTGTGATCATGGAATCTCCACCAAACGTTGCATCGTTCACAAGATCTGTAATATAGGACTTTTCTGACTTGTTATTCGTCTTCGTTACATCATCAAGTGTCTCAGATGTATCCAGATGTCCCAGATTCCATTTCATGATGTTATATTCCATCTCCAGTTCATTGGAGAGCTGATAAGCATCTGTATAGATTTTCTTCTCATCTGTATCTGAGACGCTGCCTGTCCATTCATTTCCGGCATTCATACCTGCCAGACCTGCAGATGTCAATAAAGAAGTTGCAACATCTGTATCATCTGCACGTACGATACTAAAGGTTGTTCCCTTCTTCGTAGTAATCGCACCACTTGAGTAGATACTTGCGTTCGGATTATTCTCCGTATCCGGAAGAATAATATCGCCTGTCTGGAAATCCTCAAAATCTGTAATATCAACCAGATATTTTGCAATCACGCTATCTGTGAGACCAGTTTTGCTTGTAGCCTTTACATACGCTTTATGCTTCTGTAACTCTGCTGTATAATCTGCGATAAAACCAGATGCAAAATACTGTGCAGATGGATATTTTGTAAGCCACTGCGTCATCTGGGCATCCGTGAGATTCTTCTCATTATATGCCTTTACATCCTCATACGCCTGATTAAAATCATAATAGTAATATTTCTTACCTTCTGCTGTATATGTTCCAGTTGCTGCATCCTTCTTCGAGATCAGCTGCAATACACACGGAATCTTACCATCCTTGTAGACTTCCTTCGGGAAGTAAGTTTCAAAAATTGATACTCCCTGTAATGCCGGTGGAAGCTCTGCAAGATAATATCCAAGCGACTTCCCTGCAGTATCCTTCGCAAGTGTCGGAATTCCATTGTATGTAACCGGAATATACGCCTGCTGGTTACTCTTCACAGATACACTCTCACCCATCTTATAATCACGGATCGTTGTAGTGAGTGTCTGCGCATTCTTCGCAGTATCAGGCAGCTCCGCACTGTAATCCTTCGGATGATAAGTATATGTATCTGTAACAGTCTTAACTGTAGTTTCTACTGTCTTATTTGGATCCTTCGGATCTGCGCTTGTCTCTTTGATTGTTCCATTTACCGTATTAACGTCCTTTGATAATTCGATATATGTACGACCTGCCAGGAACAGACTCTGTGCCTGCGACAGATTCAGTGTTGACTGCTCGCCATTCACGATAATCGCACTACTGTTATAGTGTCCTCGATTCTCCATGACCGGCTTCCCATCAGCACCTGTCTTCACTGTGCCATCCTCATTATAAACCTCTACCTGGAAGTTCGTCGTATTCACAACGCCCGTAAACTTACGGTTATCCTTCTCCGTACTGTCACCATACCCGAAATATGATCCGGTCAGCTGGAACGAAGATCCGGCCGCATTCAGCTCTGTATCATCCTTCACATACAGATTTGCTTTCATGATTGCATCCGCACCATCATAAATTGTCGTAACTTCACCGGTTGTCTGATTCGTCGTCTCATTGATTCTGCTATAGCCGTCAATTACGATATTATCCGTCCATACTTCTGCCTGTGCCGTCTGACTACCTGACTTACCGTATACGGATAACGAACCATCATCCATAACTGCCATCGTTCCAGGTACAACCACTGTATCCGCTACAATTGAAACCTGTGATCCATTCACATAGAATCCGGAATACTTACTCTTGATGTTCTCTCCGTTATAGAGGTCTTTCGTCGCAATCGTATTCTTGCCATCGTTATCATAGTATGTGTACTTTGCATCCGTCGACTCTCCGATTGCACTCTTAGAAGTTACATTGCCATGAGTATAAACATCTGACAGTTCTTCTGTCGTACCATCTGCCTTTGTGACTGTATACGAGTTTTTGGAATTCGTATACTTCTTCCTTGTTGCATCCGCCTTATCGTTCCAGGTACTTTCATTATACTGCTTATTGTAATAATCCGAAGCAGCATATACATTACCTGCGATTGTAAGCGGTGTGTCCTTCTGGTCTACAACGACACCCATATCTGCAACTAAAGCATACTTGAAGATATTCGGATCCTGATCATTGATTGCATCGAACAATACTGCAAAATCCGGATCTCCAATCACAATATCTGTCGTGATAGACTGCACATAGGTACCGCTTCCGGTATTCTTATTATACTCCTGTGTACGGCTTAACTTCACATTCCTGATGATCTTGCCTACTAACTCGTCGCCCTTTTTGTAATCCTCAACCTGAAGTCTGCTGCTGTCAAGCTTGACCGTATCATTCGAGATATAGGATTCAAGCTTTGCTGCCAATGCCGAAATATTCGTATTGGTTGCTTCTTTAAAGAACGGATTCGTCTGCAGCTGATTATAGAACTTTGCAGCAAACATCTTTTGTGCTTCATCCTGGGTCTTTGTTACATAACGTCCCTTGGAAAGATCATAATAAACCATGTTCTCAACTGTATATACATATGCTGTCTGTAGGTCTTCAACTGTCTGGGAACCTACGCCTGCGTAGACCTCATTCATCGCCTGCTCAACATAATAGAAATTATCCTTGGCATTTAACTCCTGCAGCTTCAAGCGATAAGACTGAACCGCAGCCGCAAGAAGCGCACCAACGATAATTCCAATAAATGCAATGGATACAACAACCATTACAATACTGGAGCCGGCGTTGTTCTTTAGTTTTCTAAGAAATTGCTTTATTTTTTTCAACTAATTAGCCCCCTTTGCTCCAGATAAATGTACAGTATTAAGTGCATTACTTACCGGCTTCAGAATAACAGTTACTGTGTATAACCGCTCAGATTCTCTTGTATCTTCACTTAACGTATAGAGAATTCTCGGTGCCGGTGTAACTTCAGTATAATTAATGTCATCCTTGGTTGTCTTCACAGTATAGCTGTTACCAAGAGGATGTCTTGTTCCGATCTGATTAATAATCTCCTCCTGTGTTCCTGCATTAAACTGGAACACACTCGAGAAATCATCCGATACAAACTGTGATGAAACGTTTTCTCCGCCTTTTGTATAAGAAGCTGCGCCATCTTTGTATCCGCCAATATCGAGATTTGTGAATATATACATACGTTGTGTAGAATTCGATGTCTCATCCCTCTTGTTATCTTTATTATATGTAATCGGATTGTTTTCATTTGTACTAGCCAGATGAATCTTCACTCGCTGTGACTTCGTTGCATCCGTATAATATACGAATCCGTCTGCCTTTGCTGCATCGTATCCTGCATCCGTCGCACCCTGATTCATCTGATCCTTATAAGGCTTATACAAATAAAGCTTTGCCTCATCCACATGATTGTCAAACAAGATATAGTCATCTGCTTTATACTTTACATCCACGCTGTTACCTGATATGCAATATGGCTGATATTCAAAATAGATTTCAGGAGGATTTTCTGTATAGAATTTCTGACTAAATACCGTATATGAGATTACATCCTCAAATAATCTGTCTGAGGATCCATTCTCATCCTTTAGATTTCCGTTTTTGCCTTTGATCGTATATCTGTAATGATAATATACATCTACCTTTACATAATATACATCTCTGTTAACTGTCTTCGTAGCACCCTCACTACCGGTTTCATCTTTTACCGTTACAGTTTCTTCCTTCTTATCCATAGAAACCTTGATCAGACGATTTGTGTTCGTATCCTCCTGGGTTGCAAGAATAGACTCGTTGTCGACATTCAACAACGCCTGCTCCCACGAATCACGATCTACATCACGCAGATGATCCATTGCCTTTGAGAATAACGCAGAATATGCTTCGGAATCATAGCTGGATGTACCGCCCAGAACCAAAGCAACTGTATTCTTATCCAGATCATGCATATTTCCAAGGTTTACTTCATTCGGATTCTGTACATAAGTAACCGGTGTACCATTTGCATTCATATCCGTGCATACAATAGATTCAATGAACCCATCCGCATCATACTTCACAGCCGCACCTTCATTCGTAATCTCATAATCCTTGAGCTTATCGTCAGGTGCTGCGGCTAGCTTGGCACTTGTCATATTGTATGCAATCTTATAATGTCTTGGCGCACCCTCATTACCGTATTCACGAACCTTATTGGATAAGTCATCTAATAACACAGTGTTATTATATACGTCATTTTTTGCCCCAATCTTACTATCATCCAAGGTATACTTGTATACCGCATAATCAACCGTTGGTGTAGCACCGGTCGTAAGCGGAACACCATCCGTATCTACAAGCGTTGCCGTCTTCTTATACTCCACACACTTGTCCGGATATTTCTTATCGAGTTCCTCCTTTGAGAAGCTCTGGAACTCTTCCACCTCACGCACGGCTGTCTCGTTTGCCTCCTGGAGAGCCTTCGCCTTACGGCTGGTCTCCAGGGAGTTTGCAAACTGCTTGATGATTGGTGTCAAAAGGATTGACAATATGGCAACTGCTATGATGATTTCAATCAAACTGAAACCTTTGTTATTTGTTTTTGCCATAACCTCACCCTCTCTTAGTATACTTTTACAGTACCTGTCTTGCTGCCTAAAGCAAATCTAGGAGAGTCTGTATCATCACCTGCCACCTTCACATAGACAGGAACTGTAGAGCTGTTTGTCACATTCAGCTTCACACCGTTCTTGTCATCGCTGTCTACTCTGTCGGATGACTCTACATAGATTGTTAATTCCTTTGCTGTAAGCTCGAAGGAGTATGAATCATCTCCAAGCTTTACTTCTACCATGTTCTTTCCGTCTTCTTCCTTGATAGAAAGGTCTACCTTCTCTACATCATTTGCCGTAGAGCTAATCTTGTCAGAGCCTGAGCTTACGATGATGCCATCAGAGCTGTCACCGTTCGCATTGTTCAGTGCGATCTGGATATCATGTGTCTTCACAATGCTCTCACCAGCATCCTCATCGTGGGAAGAAGTTGTTACCTTTGCAGCGCCCTCGCCACCTAAGAAGATATTCGATACGCCTTCCGGAACATCCACATCAACATCAACTAAGCTACCTTCACGGTCAGCGCCTGTAATGCAATACGCATTCAAAGCAACTGATCCTGAATAAGTATCGTCAGAAGAGTTGTACGCAATACTGAATGAAGAAATATTCATACGGTATTTGTAGTTCATAATATAATCGATGAAATCCTTTAAGCCCTCGTAAGAACCTGTGTAAGAAAGTGGGAACGCTGCTGACATACACTGATAATCACCGGCAATCTGTGTATCATCGGTTGTATCTTCTGTTCCATCGTTTGAAGCCACATCTGCAGCAGCAGCTGCTGTCAGACTGTAGAATGTCTGAGGCTGTCCAAGTCCTACGGAATTCACATCAAACTGGAGATTTCCCTCGTCCTTTGTCAAGCCCTTTACGAACATAACCGATACTTCCTGATCGAGATTTGATGGGAAGTATGCCAGTCTCTCGTTGAACTTCTCGTTAAATTCCTTCGTCTTCGTCTCATACATCTCACGATCCTGCTGTTTTGCCATCAGCTCATCGTATCTTGCCTGTAATGTATCCACCTCTGACTGGATAGAATCCGCTGTGCTCATATTATCCTTAAATACATACAGATATGTAAGGCCAAGGATGGCGACAGCTGCGATAAATAATAAAATCTTAATATTGCTCTTGCTTAATCTCATATCTTCCTTCCTCCCTTACTCTGCTTCTGTTGTCTCATCTGTAGTTTCTGTGTCTGTCGTTGCATCTGCACCATCTTCGGTTGCTGCTGCAGGATCTTCCATCATCGGTACATATTCTACTGATACAGAGAACGTAAATGTCTCCTGTCCCGCTTCATCTACAGCCTTTGATATAGATGCAACATATGCATTATCCACGCAATCGATTGTCTTCAACTGCATGATGAAATCTGCGATTGCATCATAGCTTGTAGAAATACAAGGAAGCGTCACACCCGAATCTGATGTTGAGAAGCTGCTGATCGTAATCTCAGAAGGCATCTTCTTCTCGAGTTCCGTAATGAATTGTCTTGCATTCTCATTCAACACATAAGTTGAATAATACATTGACTCAATATCATTGTACTTTGCCTCAGCTTCTTCATACTGATTAATAATATCCTCAATATCACTGACTCTCGCAATATCTGCCTCTAACTGTTCTTTCTTCTCTGTAACAGTATTCTTCTTATTAATTGAATAGAATGCCATACCGGCCGCACCAATTGCAGCGATTGCCACCAATGCTACGAACGGAGCGATGCTTCCTTCCTTCTTCGCAGCTGTCTGTGCACCGATGTCAGCAAGTGCAAATCCCATCGGTGCAAATGCTGCTCCAATCGGTGTTACCAGATATACCGGATTGTATACTTTCAGGTCAATACTTGGGTCAAACTTGATGTTATATAATGTATCCATGATACGTGTGCTGACATTCAGCTGTACCTTGAACAATCCGTCGATACCACGGATCAGCGCACCATCACCGGTCAGGAACACATCCTCGATCGGCTTGTCCGGATTCTTCGATGCATAGAAATCCATGACACGTCCGATATTATTAATCAGATAACGGAACGCACCGGTCACTTCATTATCATCGAAATCAACTGTGATCAGACGATCGTTCTGGAGAAGTGTCATTGCAGTTGTTGCATCAACACCCTTATCATCCATCACGACATTCACAACCGAATTCGTACCATATGGTACTGTTCTCTGTAACAGCAGGTTTTCACCCTGTACGATATTCAATACCGTACTTTCGCTGCCGAGCTGGATAACCATTGTCGTTGTGTTCTGGTTTGTCTGTGTCTTGATGAGCTGAAGCATTGCGTTACCGATATAATCAAGTGCAACCACATTCAGTCCACACATCTGACCTAAGTCATAGTAAGACTTCACCATATGCTCCGGTGCTGCAACTGCAAGTACACGAAGCTGTTTGTTATTTTCTTCGTCGGTCACTGTCTCAAGTACGGAGTGTGACACAACATAATCTTCTATATTTACAGGGAAATACTCGGATGAGTTCGAATTGATGATTCCTCTGATCTTTTTCTCTGGAACAAATGGTATCATAACCTCTCTGTTCACGATCTTCGTAGATGACAGAACAAAGATTGCATTCTTGTTGTTGATACCGCGAGCCGCAAGCTGCTGTGAAATTGCCTCTGCAATCTTCTCCGGCTCCTTAATCGCACCGTCCTCGTAAGAATCTTCCGGTGTCTCAAATATGATGATATTGTGTATCATCGTCTGCTTCTTCGCTGAAGCAGTCAGCTCAATAATTGTAATACTTTCGTTTGTGATATCGATTGATAACACTTTATTGCTTTTTGCCATTCGTTATAGCCTCCCTCGCTAATCAGTGATTTTATATGTAGGACTTTCGTCCATATACTTATAGGTACCAGCTCACGAGCTGTTCACCCCATATCATTGCTATAAATATACCCATAGATAAATATGGGCCAAAAGCCAGCTTCCTGCCGACTTTCTTAACAGCCATTCGTATCAGATGTACCACCGTACCGATGATACACGCTATGATAAATGCTACTACAATAAGTTTCCAGCCCATCAGTAAGCCGGTTGCCGCCATAAGCTTTATGTCACCGTGTCCTATGCCTCTCCCCTTCGTAACAAGATTAATGAGAAGTAAAAAAACGCTGACAGCAAACAAACCGATTACATATTGGCTCCAATGACCAAGGTCTGTCAGAAGCCTAACCAGTCCCAATAATAGTATAAAAATATTGAATCCCAAGGGGATTTCCTGTGTGCGCCAGTCAATAACACTCAGCGCTAACAAGGCAGAAGCACACAGGCAATATAAGAATGTCTCCACTGTAATCCCTTTTGCGAGGAAGAGAATTACATAAATCAATCCATTCGTTGCTTCTACGATTGGATACTGCACGGAGATGTGCGCCTTACAGTGCCTGCACTTCCCACCTAAAAATAAATAACTAAATAATGGAATGAGTTCATACCATGATAAGGTATGCCCGCATGTCATACAATGTGACCGTTTCAAAGTAACGCTCTCATGAATCGGCAACCGCAGGATCAGAACATTCACAAAGCTTCCAATCACGATACCATACAATCCAAACAGGATTGCAATAATAATATGTAAAGTTGTCATACTCATGTCATTCGTTCCTTTCAAGTCACATAAAGAATCATATACAGTCAGATTCCACCCGGCGAATCGAGCGGAATCTAACCATACTATACAAATTTGATGTTAAGTTCTATCTTACTGATATCCTTCACAAACTTCTGGTGCAAGCTGTGCACAGCCTGAAAAAGATGGATTACCTGAAGAAATTCCTGTAAGTGAAGCTGAATCTGTGCCTACACAAACATACACAGATCCACCTGGTGTAATGAATGCAGTAAACTGTTTTGGCTCAAAACCACCTTCGCCGTCCGCTTTTTTACCATTTGTGTCAATTTTCTTCTTATACTTAATTTTTGGAGTCTTCTCACCAATATTGGAACCAATTGCTTTTGCGCAATCTAACAACTCAGCGCCTCCATCTGCTTTTGTACAACCAGAAATCTTAACACCCGCTGTACCTGTACCTGCGTCTGCACTTGCTGTCTGCTTTCCTGGAATAACAGCTACTACTGTAGCAGTAGTAGTTCCAGAATTTGTCAGTGTCTCATATACACTTTCTGTACCAAGTGCTGTCTCAATTGCTGTCTTAATTGTCTTTGCAGAGCTGACATCGTTAGACTTTCTTGACTTATCAATGTACTTAATCAGAGCAGGTGCGATAGCGCCAGCCAGAATAGCCATAATCGCAATAACGATAATAAGCTCTACGAGTGAGAAACCTTTGTTGTTTGTTTTCTTCATAAATTTTCTCTCCTTTTCTTTCATTATGATAGTTTTTTCTATGATAAAACCGAAGTCCTCGCTTCTCCGGTTTGTATCCAATTAATATTAATATTAGTAACTGTCAATTGCATCGTACATGCTAAGCATCGGGCTATAGATAGCCATTACGATACCACCTACGACTACACCCATGATCACGATGATCATCGGTTCCATCGCTGCAGTCAGAGCATCGGTTGCATCACTTACTTCCATCTCATAGTAATCCGCAACCTTATCCATCATATCTTCGATATTACCTGTCTCCTCGCCGATACGTGTCATCTGCGGAAGCATCGGAGGGAAGATACCACAATCCCGAAGCGGCTTCGAAAGCGGAACACCTTTTGATATCTGAACTTTTGCATCCAGGAGAGCTTCCCGGATGATCCGGTTATTGATCATCTTCGCCACCTGTTCTACCGCATCAATCAGGCTGATGCCGGATGCCATCAGTGTAGACATCGTACGTGAGAATGTAGCTGCTGCCGACTTTACTGTCAGATTACCGAAGAGCGGTGCCTTCATACCAATCTTCGCATAGAGCAGTGATCCCGGTTCTGTCTTACCGAATGCTTTCAAGCCGAATACAATTGCAACAACCGCAATCACAACGATATATCCTTTGTGTTGCAGGAAACTACTCAGATTCACAAGCATCTGTGTCGCTGCAGGGAGCTCCGATCCCAACTCGTCGAACATCTCAGCAAACTGTGGAATGACCCCGACCAGCAGTACGGTAACAACAAGTGCCACAACAATCAAAATAACAATTGGATATGTAACTGCGCTCTTTACCTTTGAGTGCAATGCATTCGATGTCTCAAAGTGCGTGGTAAGTCTTTCAAAACATATCTCCAAATTACCTGACATCTCACCGGCAGCTGTCATATTCACCATGATTGGTGGGAACACCTTCGGGTTCAGTTTAAACGCATCTGCCAATGTACCACCCTTCTGTACATATGCCTGTGCTTCCTGCAGTGCTCTCTGTAATGTCTTGTTCTCCAACTGTTCGGACATCATCTCCAGTGCACTGATAATTGTGACACCGGCATTCAACACTGATGCAAACTGCTTACAGAATACTGCAAGATCCTTGTCCTTTACCTTCTTGCCACGGCCCGCCTTCGCAACACCCTGTTCCTTGATCTCCTGTACGATCAAGCCCTCGGATTTCAGCTTTTCTTTCGCCTTCTCCGGGGTAATTGCTTCGATAGAGCCTTTCTTCGCTTTACCGTTCTTGTCCATGGCTTTGTAATTATATTGTGCCATCTTAACTCCTCCGACCCTCTTATTTTTCTAAAAAATGAACATTTTATGAACAATTTATATACTGATACTACTCTATTTGATAGATTTTTGCAATAAAGTTCAATAAAATAATTTAATTTTGTGAAACATGCACAAAGCCTACATCTGTTTCTTCATTGCTACCTGATCCTGTGCGTATACCAGAGCCATATCTCTTGTGATTCTGCCACTCTTATAGAGGTCTAAGATGAAATCATCGAGTGTAATCATACCCTGTGCACGGCTTGTCTGGATAGTTGACTGGATCTGATGATTCTTCTGCTCACGGATCAGACTCCGGATCGCCGGGCTGGCAAGCATAACCTCGAATGCTGCCACTCGTCCATTTCCATCTGCTGTTGGAATCAGCGCCTGGGAGATAACTCCCTCTAAGATCATCGCAAGCTGGATACGTGTCTGCTGCTGCTGATGTGTTGGGAATACATCGATGATACGGTCGATCGTAGACGCAGCACCGATCGTATGCAGTGTCGAGAATACCAGGTGACCGGTCTCGGCAGCCGTAATCGCTGTAGAGATAGTCTCAAGGTCACGCATCTCTCCAACCAAGATGATATCCGGATCTTCACGAAGTGCTGCACGAAGTGCATTCGCATAGGAGAGTGTATCCATACCAACCTCACGCTGGTTTACAACTGACTTCTTGTGCTTGTGTATGTACTCGATTGGATCTTCCAGTGTGATGATATGGTCTGTCAGATTCTCATTCGCCTTATTAATAATAGAAGCAAGTGTTGTTGACTTACCGGAACCGGTTGGTCCTGTTACAAGTACCAGACCTCTTTTCTTCTTATATAACTGTACAACTGCTTCCGGGATACCCAACTGATCCGGTCTCGGGATGATCGTGTCTACCTTTCTGTATGCGGCTGCCATGTTGCCCCGATCCATGAATACGTTCACACGGAATCGTCCAGTCTCCGGAGACGAGAAGGAGAAGTCGACCTCTCCACGCTCCTTCAGGATCTGCTTATGTCTGTCATGCATCGTCGAGCCGATTGCCTCCGCTGCATCTGCCGGTGTCATCGGCGGAAGCTCTACTTCCGTCAGACGTCCATTGATACGGAGCTTCGGCGGGATGCCTGTAGCAATATGAATATCGGATGCGTTCTGTTCCACCGCGAACGCCAAAAGTTCTTTCATGTCTATCATGTTCTTATCTCCCTCTTAAAACATTTATAGTTTAATACTCGTCACCTGTCTCGTATGTAATCTTCTTCATCTCACTGATTGAAGTGATACCATTCAACACATGCTGTGCGGCACCCATCTTCAAGGTAAGCATGCCTTCCTTCAGTGCCTGTTTCTCGATGACATCTGCGGTTGCCCCCTTCGAGATAACAGCCTGAAGCTCCTTCGATACCGGCATCATCTCATACACACCGATACGACCGGCATATCCGGTATCTCCACAGAGCGGGCAACCGACCGGCTCATAGATGATTACATCATCGTCCATATCCTCCGGCTTGATGCCAAGAATCTTCTTTTCTTCCGGTTCTGCTAATCTTGCCTGTTTGCAGGAGCTGCAAAGTCTACGAACGAGTCGCTGTGCAATAACACCAACCAACGCATCGCCCGCTACATAAGGCTCAATACCCATATCAATGATACGTGTAACCGTAGATGCAGCTGAGTTTGTATGCAGTGTGGATACTACCAAGTGTCCGGTAATAGCCGCCTGTACGGCTATCTGTGCCGTCTCACTGTCTCGAATCTCTCCGATCATAATAATATCCGGATCCTGACGGAGAATAGAACGGAGAGCTGCCGCGAAGGTCATCTCCGCTTTGACATTTACCTGTACCTGATTGATACCATCAATATTCGCCTCGACAGGGTCTTCTACTGTGATGATATTAACATCTTCGGTATTCAGCTCGCTCAATGATGTATATAGTGTTGTTGATTTACCGGAACCAGTCGGTCCTGTAACCAGGATGATTCCGTGCGGGTTGCTCAGGATTCCGTCGAACACCTTCAGCTCTTTCGGTCCAAACCCAAGGGCACTCTTCGGCTTCGTCAGACCATCCTTGGAAGTAAGTCTCATAACGGTTTTCTCTCCGTATACCGTTGGCAGGATAGATACACGGACATCATATTCTCTACGGTCTACCATGATTGTGATACGACCATCCTGTGGTTTACGCTTCTCCGCGATGTCCATGCCGCCGATGATCTTGATACGGGCACTGATACCTGCTAAAAGTCCGATATCATAAGTCATGACATGCTTCAACGCACCATCGATTCGATACCGCACGCGCACGCTGCTCTCGAGTGGCTCGATATGAATATCGGATGCTCTCTGTCTGACACCACCCTCGATGATCTGTTTAACCAGAAGTACGATTGGAGAATTCTCAATATCCTCGTTCACCGCATCCTGATCTGCCTCGGTCATGCCGTTCTCCTGCATCTCCTTCCGGTACTGCTCCGCAGCCTCCATAGCCTGTGCGTTACCGAAATACTTACCGATGGCTTCCATCACGTCCTCTTCCATAGCAAGTAACGGCTCAACCTGTGCATTCATCGCGATACCGATATCATCGATGGCGTTCAAGTCCATCGGATCCACCATCGCCACACGAAGAATGTTCGGATTCGCTTCGTCGTATCCGATTGGCAATGCCTTGTATTTGTTCACAAGGTTCTCCGGAATCTGTTTCAGCAGATCTTCGTCGAGTTTACAGGCTTTAAGCTCGATATAATCAATTCCCATCTGTGTGGTCAGTACTGTAATCAGAAGTTCCTGACTGATAAAGCCAAGCTCCATAATGATATTTCCGATACGACCACCGTTTTCCTTCTGATAGGCAAGTGCTTCCTGAAGCTCTTCTTCCGTAATCGCGCCCGCTTCAACAAGCAAATCACCTATACGAATCTTCTTTCTTCCTCCAACAATCCGCATAGCAAAACCCTCTCATAAAATAATATAGTATATAAATTATAGCATAGCTTATTTGAAAAAAAAAGCAATTTTTTGGTATATCTACACAATTATTTACAGTTGTGTAAACTGTCACTTTTGAATCAGATGAAGAATTACTGACAGATAGATATATATATAATCATAAGTTCCATGCATCACTGTTGTGAATACATATCCACCCTTTTTCCATTTGTAAAGTGCGATATAGATTGCTCCCGCAGCAACATTAAATGCTGCCGTGAACAAGCTTGCCTGAAAAAGGTGTGAGCCCGCAAACAGCAAATCTGCAATCACATACGCAACCCACTTGTTAGGTATAACCGCCTCCAGGCTTTCCAGAATTGCCACCCGGTATATAAGTTCTTCTGTCATTGCAACCACAAAATAATAATAAAAGAAGTTATAGATTAATGTCTTACACTCATAGGGCACCAGCATATATTCATCTGGACGAAAGAGAAACATACCTACTTTCATTATCAGAGCAAACACAAGTCCAAACAAAAAGCCAAGCAAAATTTTAGTAATGATTTTTTCACCCAGCATGTCTTTCAAGGTCTTTTTTCGTTCTACGCAATTGATAATAGCGGGGATGGCAATTATCCATGGCACAACCATCCTCGCAATTTTATATAGCGTCATGTTCCATATATAATCGGATATGCCAAGTAAAGCAGCTGATAATATAAATGTGAAAACCAACAGCCTTATCAGCCGGAATACTTCTTTCTCATTTTTCAGATTGATCTGTATGTCGTGTTTCAGTTTGAACATTTATTACACCTCGCTCCCTCCCAGTTTAGTTCCATATTACCATCTTTTTCCATCTTGGAAAAGCACTATTTTCCATCATTCGTCATACTATATACAAAGAGAGACTTCGAGGGCCGCCATGCAGACTTTTCACCACCCGCTCTCTCCTGAAGAAGAATCGTATTATCTGCAAAAGGCGAAGGCTGGCGATATCGCCGCGCGTAATATCCTTGTGGAATACAATCTGCGTCTGGTGGCGCATATCGTCAAGAAATATCAAACAGGGAACCGCTCGACGGAAGACCTGATCTCCATAGGTACAATCGGACTGATCAAAGCGATCAATACATACGATACCGACAAGGGTTCCAAGCTTGTTACCTACGCGAGCCGCTGCATTGAGAACGAGCTTCTGATGCGGCTCCGCCAGGAGCGCAAAGAGGCTAGGGAGATATCATTGTATGAGCCGATCGGGACTGACCGGGAAGGGAATGAAATCAGCCTGATGGATGTCATTCGGATTGATGAAGAAAATGTGCTTGCGAGCGTCATCACGTCCGAGAGCCTGCGCAGCATAGGTGATATATTCGAGGATGTTCTTGACCCGCGGGAGCAGCAGGTTATCGCCCTTCGGTATGGGCTTTATGATGACCGTGTTCTCACACAGAAAGAGATTTCGAACCGGTTGCATATCTCGCGTTCCTATGTCTCGCGCATAGAGAAAAAGGCACTGCTTAAGCTTCGCAGTGCCTTGTACGTATAGTTTCATATCCGCAATCCATGGATAAAAATGAATGAGGGGTACCATTTCTACGCCGGTACCCCTGTTAATTATTGTTTTTCTGCCAATACGATATCCATGCTCAGCAGGGAATCAACCGAATGACCTCCATAAAAAATCAAACACTTACGCACTTTTCTTGACAAACTCGCCCAATTTTACTTTTCCCCTGCTAACAGAGATTGAAGTTCTTCAATTTTTTCCTGAAGTTTCTGTTCATTTTCCCTTGAAAGCTGAAGTTTCGCTTCTGTCAGTCTCTGATTTTCCTCCGCCAATTTCTGGTTTTCCTCTGCTTGTTTACGCCTTTGAGTCTCTTGCTGCAGATTTTCTTCTGTTTGTTTCCGTAGTTCGGCTTCATGTGTCGCCTTATCCTGCAGCTCTTCGATCATGTATTTTACTGTATTTCTATCTGCAATTTTTAACGCTTCTGAAAACATGAGAATCACCTCCTCGGGGTTGTTTACGTATGCACTCATTTCCCGGAATATTGGTTCGCTCCATGGATAGCGTCTGATCACACGTTCCACATCAGCCATTGTCTCGGCAGTCAGAATGGAGAGCCAGCCTTCCAGATTATCCATGCTTAAATCATTTGTTACCAAGCCGGTCTCCGGAATATTGTTATGTGTTGCAATAAGTTCTGTTTC
>ULWY01076499.1_pt1 | contig 95087 bp, 82 predicted proteins | sample 1960761 | NCBI WGS metagenome assembly ULWY01 (sample SAMEA4835824, study PRJEB28245) | human gut metagenome | biome: gut microbiome; material: fecal sample | place: Denmark | collected 2008 | reverse complement strand
AGGAAAACTGTTCAAAAAAACCCACGCGGTGTGTTTTTGAGAGCAAAAAAGCGTGAAAAACCCACGCAGGAAGCTTCCGGACAAGTTCCGGAGGAAAAAGTGTGTGTGGAAGAGGAAAACTGTTCAAAAAAACCCACGCGGTGTGTTTTTGAGAGCAAAAAAGCGTGAAAAAACCCACGCAGGAAGCTTCCGGACAAGTTCCGGAGGAAAAAGTGTGTGTGGAAGAGGAAAACTGTTCAAAAAAACCCACGCGGTGTGTTTTTGAGGGCAAAAAGGCGTGAAAAAACCCACACAGGAATATAACAACGTGCTAGACGGTAAATCCGATTTGCATGAAGGAGGTAATCATATGAAGATAGATAGTATTCAAAATGGTATCGTGCTGGATCATATTACGGCAGGCAAGGCGCTCCAGGTCTACCATGACCTTGAACTCGACAAGCTCGACTGTTCCGTAGCCATCCTGCAGAACGTAAAAAGCAGCAAAATGGGTAAGAAAGACATCCTGAAGATCGACAAGGAATATGATGTGAACTTAGACGTCCTCGGATACATTGACCCGGACATCACAGTCAGCATTATCAAAGACGGGCAGACGGTGGAGAAAAAGAAGCTTGCATTGCCGAAAAAACTGGTAAATGTGAAAAAATGTAAAAATCCTCGCTGTATCACATCGACAGAACCAGGAATTGTGCATATATTTAAATTAGCCGATGAAAAAAATCGTATTTACCGTTGCGTTTATTGTGAAGCAGATAAGTAAGTGCTTTACAAAAAAATGGAATGTGTTATAATTATTAAGATTATGGGCTGGTAACGCAAAAAATAACTGGCAGCACAGAGGTGTGAAATGGAAAAATATGTTATAAAAGGCGGCAATGTTCTAGAAGGAGAAGTATCCATTGCAGGTGCGAAGAATGCAGCACTTGGAATCCTTGCAGCAGCAGTCATGACAGACGAAGAATGTATTATTGAGAATGTACCATATGTAGAAGACACCAAAACATTACTTCGTGCGATTGAGACGATTGGCGCTAAAGTAAAATACATTGACAACCATACAGTTTCGATCTGCGGCGGAAGCATCAAGACCGGAGAAGATGTATGTGTGGATGATGAATATATACGGAAGATACGAGCATCCTATTATCTGCTTGGAGCCTTGCTTGGCAAGTACAACTATGCACAGGTTGCATTGCCGGGTGGCTGTGATATCGGACTGCGTCCGATCGATCAGCATATCAAGGGCTTCGAGGCACTTGGAGCTACGGTGGAGATCGTGAATGGCGGCAAGGTTGTTGCGAAGGCAGACCAACTGGTTGGAAACCACATTTATCTCGACGTAGTAACAGTTGGTGCAACCATCAACATCATGATGGCAGCCGTACTTGCAGAGGGCAAGACGACGATCGAGAATGCTGCGAAGGAGCCACACATCGTAGATGTAGCGAACTTCCTGAACAGCATGGGAGCAAATATCAAGGGCGCCGGAACCGATGTCATCCGTATCCGTGGTGTTCAGAAGCTGAGAGGAACGGAATATTCCATTATTCCTGACCAGATTGAAGCGGGAACATTTATGACGATGGCGGCAGCGACAAAGGGAAATGTTCTCATCAAAAATGTAATTCCAAAGCACTTAGAGGCAATCTCTTCAAAACTGAATGAGATTGGTGCGCGCGTAATCGAATACGATGATGCAGTTCGTGTTATGGCGGACGGCAGATTCAAGGCAACACAGATCAAGACACTTCCATATCCGGGATTCCCGACAGATATGCAGCCACAGATGGCGGTGACACTTGCACTGTCTCAGGGAACAAGCGTGATTACGGAGAGTATTTTCGAGAACCGGTTTAAATACGTGGGTGAGCTTTCCCGTATGGGAGCACGCATCAAGGTAGAAGGTAATTCCGCAGTGATCACCGGTGTGGATGGATACACAGGTGCCAACCTGGTAGCACCGGATCTGCGTGCAGGTGCCGCACTTGTGATTGCCGCACTGGCAGCAGAAGGGTTCAGCACCATCGACGATATCAAGTATATTTTGCGTGGTTACGAAGATTTCGATGGAAAGATCCGTGGACTTGGCGGTCAGATCGAGGTAGTCGATGACGAGCGCGATGTCCAGAAATTTAAATTAAGAGTGGGTTAAAAACAAAAATAAGGGAGGGGTTTCATATGCCTAAAAAACCGTACTACATTACAACCGCAATCGCATACACATCTGGTAAGCCTCATATAGGCAATACGTATGAGGTTGTACTTGCAGACAGCATTGCCAGATACAAGAGATACGTCGGATACGACGTACGTTTCCAGACAGGAACTGACGAACATGGTCAGAAGATCGAGATTAAAGCATTTGAGAATCTCTCCACACCGAAGGAATTCGTGGATGAGACATCGGCTGAGATCAAGCGTATCTGGGATCTGATGAACACTTCTTACGACAAATTCATCCGTACAACGGACGATTATCATGAGAAGCAGGTACAGAAGATTTTCAAAAAATTATACGATCAGGGCGATATCTACAAGGGCGAGTACGAAGGCATGTACTGTACACCTTGTGAATCCTTCTTCACGAAAGCACAGCTTGTGGACGGCAAATGCCCGGACTGTGGCCGTGAGGTACAGCCGGCAAAGGAAGAAGCATATTTCTTCAAGCTCAGCAAATACGCTGACCGTCTGATCGAGCATATCAATACACATCCGGACTTTATCCAGCCGGAGTCCCGCAAGAACGAGATGATGAACAACTTCCTCCTTCCGGGACTGCAGGATCTGTGTGTATCAAGAACATCCTTCAAATGGGGTATTCCTGTAGATTTTGATCCGGGACATATCGTATATGTATGGATCGACGCGTTGACCAACTATATCACAGGTCTTGGCTATGATGTGGATGGCAATTCGGACGAATTGTACCATCGTTACTGGCCTGCAGATCTGCATCTGATCGGCAAGGATATCATCCGTTTCCATACCATTTACTGGCCATGTATCCTCATGGCGCTTGGCGAGCCGCTTCCGAAGCAGGTGTTCGGACATCCTTGGCTCATCCAGAGTGATGGAAAGATGAGTAAATCCCGTGGAAATGTAATCTACGCAGATGATATGGTAGATCTGTTCGGCGTGGATGCGGTCCGCTACTTCCTGCTGCATGAGATGCCATTTGAGAACGATGGTGTTATTTCATGGGAGCTTGTGATTGAGCGTATCAATTCAGAACTTGCAAATACACTTGGAAACCTCGTGAACCGTACGATTTCCATGTCAAATAAATATTTCGATGGCGTTGTAACAAATGCCGGTGCACATGAGCCGGTCGATGATGACTTGAAGGCTGTTGTAACCGACACCAGACTCCGTGTAAATGCATGCATGGACAAGCTTCGCGTGGCAGATGCGATTACAGAGATTTTCGCTTTATTTAAGCGTTGCAATAAGTATATCGACGAGACAATGCCTTGGGCACTTGCCAAGGATCCGGAGAATGCAGACCGTCTGAATACCGTTTTGTACAATCTGGTAGAGAGCATCGTGATCGGCGCAAGCTTACTCGAGCCATATATGCCGGAGACTTCCGAGAAGATCTTAAAGCAGCTCAATGCAGACAAGCGTCGCGTGACAGAGCTTTCAAACTTTGGACTGTACCCATCCGGAAATAAGGTAACAGATCAGCCGGAGATTCTCTTCGCAAGAATCGATGCACCAAAGATGCTCGAGGAGATCGAGAAGCGTTTCCCATCCAAGGTGGTTGAAGAAGAGCCAAAGCCGGAGAAGAAGGCAAAGAAGGAAGAGAAAGTTGAGATTCCGACGCTCGATGCCGTTGTGAAAGAAGAAATCACAATTGATGAATTCAGCCGTATGCAGTTACAGATGGGTGAGATCATCTCCTGTGAGGAAGTTGCAAAGTCCAAGAAGCTGCTTTGCTCTCAGGTAAAGGTACAGGGCAGAACATTGCAGATTGTATCCGGAATCAAGCATTACTATACACCGGAGCAGATGGTTGGTAAGAAGGTTGTTGTTATTACGAACCTGAAGCCGACAAAACTGGCAGGTGTGTTATCCGAAGGTATGCTTCTTTGCGCCGAGGATTTCGAAGGAAATCTGGCACTGCTTACCGCAGAGAAGGATATGCCGGCCGGAGCAATGATCAGCTAGGAATAATAAAATAACGAATAAAAATGACCGGTTGGTTTTGAACCAACCGGTCTTTTTTTATATACATGTTTATTTATCTAGTTCGCATCCGTCGACGTTGCCGTCTCTGCCACAATCGCGGAACTGATCATTGCTGCATCGATCTTCATAAAATCACGGTCGCTGATATAGTATTTATTTCCATCTTCAATAATCTCTACCGTTACTACCTGCGGGTCGGCATATGTCATGCTCTCGCATCCGGTCTTCAGAATATCAACCAGCCCCTGCGCAAACTCTGTCTCATATTCAGCAAGCGTATAATCGTTGTACGTTCCGGCCTTCACGGCATCGTTGAACGTATTGATATAAGTTGTCACCTCAGCAGATGTCTGTGAGAAGAGGTTAATCGGATAAACCGTAATGTCTACAAGGTATACGCTTCCGTCCTTTCTTGCCTTATCAACCTTGTAATTCACCTTGCTGTAGATCGTTCTTGCCAGATCCTTGAAGGATTCCCGAAGCTCTGGTGCATCATCAATATTCACACTGTAATAGGAGAGAATATTGTCGGTCAGAAGCTCGATGTTCGCATCATAGAGAGCATCTGCATCCTCCTTGTTCGCCCCCGAAGCCTTGATATAGTCCTTCGTTGCTCCAAGATAATTGATTGCAATCAGACTCTTGATATAGGTCTGATACCGCTTCTCAACATTCGCTGTACATGCGGTCAGGGAACATACTAACAGTATACAAATCGGCAAAAGAGAGAGCCGTTTGCATTTTTTTGCATGGTGTTTCATGACAAAGTTCATTTATAGATCACCTCGTAATAATTTAATTTAACATCAATAAACACTTTCCTTAGTGTATCATAAAGTGAAAGCAAATATCAATATACATATACTTTTTATTAAATACAGTTTGGATTGTCAATTCAAACGTCCATTAAAACGTTTAGTATATAGATGAAAATCCCTTGCAAAAAAATGATGCATAAACGAAATTCTTATGGTATAATGAGAGAACGTATTGGATCATACACATTCGAAAGGAGAATTGTAGAATGGATGTAACTTTGAAGACCACATCATTTGGTGGATATGACAAAAAAGCAGTTGAAAATTATATAGACGAATTAACCGCAGAACACGAGAAAGAAGTAGCCGATCTGAAGGCCAATGTATTGAAGCTTTCAGAGACTGTAAAGAACCTTCATACGATGCGCGAAGTGAATCTGAACGAGTCATCAAGCACAATCGAGAATCTGAAGAAGGTGAACGATGAACTGCAGGTAGAGGTTACACAGCTTCGCGATAAGATGCAGGCGTATCAGACGAGAGAAGAAGAGTCTGCAAGCCGTTACGAGTCAATTTCGAGAACTCTGCTTGAAGCACGCGAGAATGCAGATGCGCTGACAAAGCAGACACAGGATGCGTGCGATGCACTTCGCACACAGACAGAAGAAGAGTGTGAGAAGCAGACACAGGAGACAAGCGATGCCTGCCGTCAGATGTCAGAGGAGACATCTGCAGAGTGCCAGAGAATGCACGCAGAGACCGTTGCAGCCTGTGAACGCTTAGAGGCAGAGACAAAGAGCAAGTGCCAGGAGCGTAAGGAATCCACTTATGCAGAGTGCGAGCGCGTGAAACGTGAGGCAAGAGAAGAGGCAGAGAGCCTGCGCACACAGACCGAGGCAGCATGCCAGACGCTGAACGAACACACAGAGGAGACCTGTGCGAACCTGCGTGCAGAGGCAAATGCAGAGTGCGAGGAGATGCGGAATCAGGCAAGTGCGGATGCATACAACACACGCATGTCAGTAAAGCGTGAGTGCGAGAGCGTCAGCGAATTTATGGCACAGATGAAGGCTGCACTTGAGGATGTTCAGGCAGCGGTTACAACTGCGAATGTTCAGATGAATAAGGCCGTTGGCAACGTTGCAGAAGCGGTAAATAATACAATGGAAGCTGCAAACAAGGCATTTCCGGAGGCTGGCAGCAATTAACGGATGAGAAGTTTGAAAGTAGTATACAGGGGCTGTCGCACGTAGTGTGGCAGCTTTTTACTTCACAGGGGGTGCGTCTATGGTTATTGAGAACAAATACCTTAGAAAAGCAATTGAAAAAACAGGCTATGTAGTGCTTGTAAAACGTTATATTCTGGGAGTTCCGGGGTCCAGCCTGGTTTATATATCGCCGAATGCAGCGGCGATGGGGATGAATGTGGAACTACTGAATAAGGGGTTGAAGCTGTCGGAAGATTATATCTATCCGGCGGACCGCGAGAAGGTAATGAAGACGATTCACAACGCCATTGAGAGCCGGGTGCAGGATTATCAGCATGAATACCGGATGGTTGGTGATGATGGCAAGCTGCGTCAGGCAGTGGCGAACATATGCATTGGCACTGCTTCTGAGCAGGAGAACACATACGAAGTAGAATTCTACATCAGGGATATTTCCGGCGAGCGGGAAGCGGAGAAGCAGGAGAAGATCAAACAGGCGATTGAGAAGCCGACACCGAATATGAAAATCTCAGAGAACAGTACGCTGCTGATAAGCAAGCTGGACAATCCGGGTATGATTCCGCAGATCCAGAAGATGGAGATGATTATGAGCGGTTTCTCCCGGCTGGCAGGACTTTATTCCGTATTTGTAGATGAAAACGGCAAGGTAGAATCGACACCGGTTGGACCGGCGACAAATCTGGGAGATTTCTATGATTTGTTTGAGACACCGACATATAAAGAGTTCTTCAAGAAGATGAAAGAAGAGATCTTGAACGATATGGAGCCGCGTGTTTTTGACCGTGAAGAGGGCGGTGACGGAAAGCTTGCGATGGCACCGGTCTGCGTGCTGGATAATCTGCAGGGCTTCTGGGTGCTTGGTTCCTATACGTCGGAGGAATCCAAGATTCTGCAGGACATTTATAAGATGCATTGGACAACCGCGGAGCTTGTCTCTGATTTTCTGTTGCAAAGCTATAATTCAATTGTGGAATCGGCGAAGTCCCGTGGTGCTGGCAAGAAGCTCCGTGAGGAGCTGGCACGGCAGAGCATCGTGAACAACGCGTTGGCGAAGATCAACAGCCGGCTGAGTGAGGATGTGGAACAGGTAATAGCCGAGACATTGCGCGAGGTTGCATTACATATGGATCTGGATCGTGTATTCCTGTACACCTTCGACAAAGAGAATCCGAAATCGTATATGCTCCGCAGTTATTTCGATGTGTCCGGAGAAGCGCCGGGCGAAGAGGTACTCACGTTGCTGCCAGAACGTCTGTATCTGGTGATGGATGCGATTAAGCAGGGAAATGGATGCTGTATGCTTGACCGCACGAATATGACGCAGCGCGATGTGATCAATCTGATGCGTTATAATTTTCGGGCGGAGATCGCATATCCGATTTATCTTGAAGGTAGGCTGTACGGTCTTTTGATTTTTGCAGAGAGCAAGTCCGAACGTATCTGGACGAAAGAAGAACTCCGGTTCTCCCAGAGTATTTCACTTCTGGTCCAGAATATGCTGGAGAATGCCGATGGCGATGATAATGTACGAAATGTGAATAAACATCTGATAGAAACATACAATAGCTTTCATGAGGGAATTTTTATCCGAGATCTGTATACCGGCTATGTATTTTTCTCGAATAAAGCGTTAAACGACATGCTTGGCTATGACCTGACCGGCGGAGACAGCCGGAAGATCCTTGTGAATCTGCGGGACAAGTTCGAGCATATGGATGGTATACGCAAGGATATTGTTGGACGGAAAATCAGTAATTGGTGCAGCTATGTTCCGGCATTGGACGAGATCATGGACATCACGGAAGTGCCGATCGAATGGTTACAGGGCGGTGCTGCAACCATGATTATTATGAAAAAAGCTAAGGATAATTAGGAAATTTCCGATATATGTTAAGGAGGAACAAAACGTGGCAAGTTCAGATATTGGAATCGACCTGGGAACAGCCAGTATATTAGTCTATGTGAAGGACAAGGGCGTGGTTTTAAAAGAGCCATCCGTAGTTGCCTACGACAGAGACACCGAGCAGATCAAGGCAATCGGAGAAGAAGCAAGATTAATGCTTGGAAGAACACCGGGGAATATTGTTGCGGTCCGGCCGCTCAGACAAGGTGTAATCTCCGATTATAAAACAACCGAGAAGATGTTGAAATATTTCATTCAGAAGGCAGTGGGCAAGAGCTTCTTCGGAAGACGTCCGAGGATCAGCGTCTGCGTGCCGTCCGGAGTTACAGATGTCGAGAAGCGGGCAGTCGAGGATGCAACATATCAGGCGGGTGCCAGAGATGTGTATATCATTGAAGAACCGGTGGCTGCAGCGATCGGTGCCGGTATTGATATCTCGAGACCATGTGGAAATATGATTGTTGATATCGGTGGTGGAACAACAGATGTAGCGGTGATTTCGCTTGATGGTGTGGTTGTGTCAACTTCTATCAAGGTTGCGGGTGATGATTTCGACGAAGCAATCATCCGGTTCATGAAGAAAAGACACAATCTGCTGATCGGGGAACGTTCGGCAGAGGAGATCAAGATTAATATAGGAACTTGTTATAAACGACCGGAGAATATTTCCATGGATATCCGTGGACGGAATTTGGTAACCGGTCTTCCGAGAGTCGTGACGGTATCTTCGGATGAGACAGAAGAGGCGTTGCGCGAGGTGACATCCCAGATTGTGGATGCGGTGCATTCCGTACTTGAACGGACACCACCGGAACTCGCCGCAGATATTGCAGATCGTGGAATTGTGTTAACCGGAGGCGGTTCGTTGCTGCATGGTCTGGAGGATCTGATCGAGGAGAACACCGGAATCACAACTATGACTGCGGAAGAACCGCTTACCGCAGTTGCGATTGGAACAGGAAAGTATATTGAATTTCTAAGTGAACGGAAGTAGAAAGCAGGGAAAAGATGGTAAGAGGGTTGTACACGGCCTGGACAGGCCTTCGCAATGAGGAAAAGCGCATGGATGTTGTCACGAACAACATGGCGAATGCAGATACAACCGGTTTCAAGAAGGTCGATGTAACGGCACAGTCGTTCGAGCGGCATCTGGCGGTCAAGATCGATGATCCGACGGTCGGAATCAATCTGAAACAGGGAATCGGCGGCATGAATCCGGGTGTGAAGATCGGTGAGACATATTATGACATGTCCCAGGGGAATTTCAGACAGACAGAAGACCAGTACAATTTTGCATTATCCGGGAACGGATTTTTTACCATCAGCACAACGAACAAGAGTGGAGAGACATCGACGCGCTATACGAGAGATGGCGATTTCACTGTAACCAGGGACGGTTATCTTGTGACAAAGGATGGCGATTATGTGCTGGCGGAAGGTGGTAATCGTATACAGATTCCGGATGCAAATCTGGTGAAGATCAGCGTGAACGAGATGGGAGAGATTTACTCCGGCAATAATTATGTTGCGAAATTACAGCTGGTTGATTTCCAGAGCTATGATGCGCTTTCAAGCTATGGCGAGAATATGTATGAGGCAGTTGATGGAGCTGTCCAGACTCCCGCACAGGCGAAGGTGACGCAGGGTTATCTGGAGATGTCGAACGTGAATATGGTAACAGAGATGGTTGATATGATTGCAATCTCCAGAGCGTATGAGACGAATCAGAAGATGGTGCAGGCAATCGACCAGACGTTGGACAAAGCAGTGAATGAGATCGGCAGACTATAATTTGGCGCGATGCATAGAGCGTTAGATTCATATTGATTCATTTCGTATAGGAGGAAATGCGTATGATGCGATCACTTTGGACCGCGGCATCCGGTATGCGGGCGCAGCAGGTCAATGTAGATACAATCGCAAACAATGTAGCGAATATCAATACAATTGGATATAAATCACAGCAGGCGAGTTTTAAATCCCTGCTATATCAGAATCTGCAGTCGAAGTCGACGAACAATGCAGGGGAAGAAAAACCGGTGGCTGCCGAGGTGGGACTTGGAAGCCGTGTGGCAGCAATCACGAGTACATTTACGAATGGCAATCTGCAGGCAACGGAGAATCCGTTCTGCATGGCGCTTGAAGGGGACGGATTCTTTCAGATCCGGACCGCCGGAGGTGAGTTGCAGTATACGAGAGATGGCGGATTCATTGTATCACCGGTTGCGCAGGGTAATATGCTTTGCACAACCGATGGAAATGCAGTGCTTGACGCATATGGGAACCAGATTATCCTGCCAAATACGCAGGTTGCGACCGATCTGGTCGTAAATGAAGACGGAACGATTGCATTTCCGGATGCAACCGGCAATCCGGCGATATTAACAGATGCAAATGGACGTCCGGTCCGGTTTGGTATCTATCAGTTTAACAATCCGGCAGGGCTTGCGAAAGAAGGCAGCAATAATTTCTCGGTAACCGTAGCGAGTGGTGCAGCAGTTGCGGAGAATGGGAATGCAACCGTACAGCAGACAAGGGTACACCAGTATTATACAGAGGCGTCGAATGTGGATGTCGCAGAGGAGATGGTCAATCTGATCGTTGCACAGCGCGCCTATGAGATGAACTCAAAGGCGATCCAGACATCTGACGAGATGATGCAGCAAGCGAATAACTTACGATAATAAATCCGTCATGCACACGCACATCGTGCCTGCTTGCAGGCAAAGATGCGCGTGTATATGACGGCTAAACACGAATGAGCATGAAGGGCGACAGCCCGGAATGCGAATGCGTGTTGCGATTCCGCGAGTTCGAAGAACGAAGGAATCGTAATTTATTATCGTAAAAAGTGCGAAAAAGAAAGGTAATACAGCACCATGGATAACATTACAAACCTAACAAGTAAAGATTATTCATCCTATATCTCCCAGTCGCAGACGAACAACCTGACGAACCAGATCAAGAACAGTTCTTCGGCGGAAGCAACCGATGAGGAGATGCTTTCCGCATGCAAGGAATTCGAAGCATATATGGTGGAACAGTTTCTGAAGCAGGCACAGAAGATCATCAAATCAGAAGATTCCGATGATGAGAATGGCTATGCCGGCTATGCACGCGATCTGCAGGCGCAGCAGTATGCGAAGTCCATCAGTGACCAGGGAAACCTGGGGCTGGCACAGCAGCTGTATGAATCCATGAAGAAACAGAGCGAGGCGATCACACCTGCGCAGCTGCGGGAGATGAAGCAGGCACAGACAGATATGAAAACAACGCCAGATGATATAGAAGCAACGGCAGATACGGAAGCAACGGCAGCTGCAATTTCGGAATCAGCCGGACAAGTATGAAGACGGTATCGTTTCGCGAAACCGGTAGAACCGATATAAAGACAAAAGAGATCAGGACATGACCAGAGAAGGCTACATAGAGAAAATCAAATATAAAAGTGACGAGACCGGATATTGTGTGATGTATGTCGAAGGCGAAGATGGCGAAGAGATCTTTGTTGGTACCCTGCCGGGGGCCAGTGAAGGTCTCTATGTGATTGCAGAGGGCGAATATGTCAACCATCCGCAGTATGATATCCAGTTTCAGTTTACATCGTGCGAGATTCAGATGCCGAAGGATATTGGCGGTATCGAGCGGTATCTTGGCTCCGGCGTGATCAAGGGCATTGGAGCAGTGCTTGCGAAGCGGGTTGTAAAGAAATTCAAAGAAGACACCCTGCGTATATTAGAACAGGAACCGGAACGGCTGGCAGAGGTAAATGGTATATCTGAGCGGAAAGCACAGGCAATTGCCGTGTCGTATATGGAGAAGAAAGAATTCCAGGATGTTGCAATCTTTCTGGCGCAGTATGGAATCTCGGTGAAGCTTGCAATCAAGATATTCAACCATTATGGCGCGAAAGTATATGACATTGTGCGAGACAATCCGTACAAGCTTGCAGAAGATATCACGGGGGTTGGCTTCCGGATAGCGGATGGAATTGCCATGCGGATGGGAATTCCGCAGAATTCAGAATTCCGGCTCCGTTCAGCTATATTGTTCGGGCTGAATGAGGCGACCGCGGAGGGGCACATGTACCTGCCGAAACAGATGCTTGTGAACCGTTGCGTGCAGCTTGTTCGCAACACATCAGCGTCGAAATCGGATATGTTCGAACAGATGACACTTGGTTATGCGGAATACGAGAGTGCTTCAAGCGCGGATTCGGTTTACGAGCAGACGGTAGAGCTGATCGAACATCAGTTGATGGAACTGCTTATCGCAGGCAAGATCAAGATGAAGGATATCGATGAGGAACCGGCAGTATATCTGGCTTCGAATTATTTTATTGAACTCAACACCGCCCGTCTGCTTACAGATCTCCGGCTTCGTTACGACATGGACGAGGAAGCACTCGGACGCGAGATTGCCCGGATCGAGAAGGAACTGGAGATATCCCTGGATGATCTGCAGCGCGACGCTGTGAAATCGGCGATTGGCGCCGGCACAGCGGTTATTACAGGCGGACCCGGAACCGGTAAGACGACGATCATAAATGTAATCATAAAATATTTCTCCCAAAAAGGTATGGAGATCAAGCTTGCAGCACCGACCGGACGTGCGGCAAAACGTATGACCGAATCGACCGGATGGCCGGCACAGACGATCCACCGGCTGCTGGAGATAAACGGCGCATTAGAGGATACGAAGGATACGGAGAGTTCCGGCATGCGGTTTGGGCGGAATTCGGAGAATCCGCTGGAGTGCGATGCAATTATTGTGGATGAGATGTCTATGGTAGATGCGTATATCTTTTATTCGCTTGTGCAGGCGATTCCGCATGGGACAAGACTGATTCTTGTCGGAGATGTGAATCAGCTTCCTTCGGTCGGCGCCGGCAATGTGTTGAAGGATATTATTAATTCCGGATGCTTCCCTGTGACGACACTTAACAGAATCTTCCGTCAGGAGGATGGAAGTGATATTGTATTTAACGCACACAAGATCCAGCGTGGAGAGCATCTGGTTCTCACGAATAAGAGCAAGGACTTCTTCTTTATTCCGCAGAGAACCGCGGAACAGGTGATTGGCGAGGTGCAGGAGCTGACGATGAAGAATCTGCCGGGTTATTATGGTCTGGCCCCACAGGAGATCCAGATCCTGTGTCCGATGCGCAAATATGAGGTTGGCGTGGAGAATATGAACCAGAGGCTGCAGAGAGCCCTGAATCCACCGGCGTCGAACAAGCCGGAGCATGCCCGCGGAGAAAATATCGTGTTCCGCAAGGGCGACAAGGTCATGCAGATCAAGAACAATTATCAGCAGGAATGGAAGGTCTACGGCGAGTCGAAGAACGGAAACGGATTCGGTTATGTCGTGGATGAAGGAGTCGGCGTATTCAACGGAGATATGGGTGTGATAACGGACATCAGCGATTATGATGAGGAGCTTACAATCCTGTTTGATGACGGGCGCACCAGTGTTTATGATTTCAAGTCGCTCGACCAGATCGAGCATGCATTTGCAATTACAATCCACAAATCCCAGGGCAGCGAGTATCCGGCGGTGATCATTCCGCTGCTTGGCGGGAATAAGCGACTGATGAACCGGAATCTGATTTATACGGCGATCACGCGTGCCAGACAGCTTGTGATTCTGGTCGGAGATGTAACGTTGGTGAATCAGATGATTGACAATTCCGAGGAGCACAAGCGCTATACGTCGCTCGCACTTCGGCTGGAGGAAATGAATGAAGTTCAAGGAGACGCTGATTAATTTTATCTTTCCACCCACCTGCCCCCTGTGCGGGGACGTGATCGCAGGGGGACGGGATGCGGTATGCGGGGAATGCCGTCCGATGATTGAATATCTGCGCGAGCCGTTGTGCCTCAGATGCGGATGCGAAATCACGGATGCAGAGCAGGAGCTGTGTGCCGATTGCAGCAGTCATACAAGAAGCTATGTGAAGGGATTCCCGGCAATGAAATACCAGTACCCGCTTGATGAGAGTATTGCAGCGTTCAAATATCATAATGAACGGGATCATGCAGTGTTCTATGCAAATGAGATCGTGCGGCGGCATGGGAAGGCACTGCTTGGCCTGGGGATCGATACGATGATCCCGATTCCGGTACATAAGAAGAAATTACAGAAGCGGGGGTATAATCAGGCGGAGGTGCTGGCGGCAGCGCTTTCAGACCGGCTGTCAATCCCGGTGGAGACAGAGCTATTGGTACGGGCGGTGAATACTGAACCGCAGAAGAGCCTGGATCCGGAACATCGGGAACAAAATCTAAAAAAGGCTTTTCAGTGTACGAAAAAAAGTGTAAGCTATAAGAAGGTTCTGCTGGTAGATGATATCTATACGACCGGGGCTACGATCGAAGCGTGTACAAAATGTCTGCATGCAGCGGGAATCCCGGAAGTATATTATACGAGCGTTGCCATCGGGACCGGAGCATAAACGGAGGTAGAGAGCATGGAACTGATGAATTGTAGAAATTGTAAGAAATTATTTAATTATATTGCGGGGGAGAAGCTGTGCCCGGCATGTAAAGCTCTGATGGAGGACAAATTCCAGGAAGTCAAGCGTTACATTGAGGAGAATCCGCGGGAGAACATCAACCAGGTTGCGGAAGCGTGTGACGTATCGATCCGTCAGATCAAGAACTGGGTGCGGGAAGAACGTCTGTCGTTTACGGAGGATTCTCTTGTCGGATTGGAGTGCGAGCGCTGCGGCAAGATGATCCACAGTGGAAGATTCTGTAAGGAATGTGCAGGCGGGCTGGCAGATGCGATGACTAACGCATACCGGAGAGAGCGTCAGACACCGATCCGCAAGACAGCGACCGGTAAGATGCGGTTCCTGGATTAAATCATACGCAGTTAAAACAGATAAAACAAAACGGAAGTATCAACATAATATGACAGGTATAGAAGAATCCCTTCTGCCGGCAAAACAACCGGCAGGAGGGATTTTTGCGTAACAGGAACGCCATTTTTTAAAATAAAGGGTTATGATACAGATAAAACTTCCGATAAACTTATTGAAGAAATTTGATTTTTAAAGAATTTTGATCTTAAACTGAAAATCTCTCGAGATCAGAGGGAAGGAGGAGAGAACGATGAGAATTGGAATGTATAACATGGTCAGCCAGATATATGGAAATACTGGCGCGAAGAAGACAAAGTCCGCAGGCACGGCAAATGCCGGAAGCTTTCTGGATCAGGTATCTTTGTCAAGCACGGGGAAGGATATGCAGACCGCGAAGACAGCACTTGCGGATACACCGGACGTACGGGAATCAAAGATTGCAGAACTGAAGGAACGTGTGGCGAATGGTACCTATGATGTGAGCGTGGATGATTTTGCACAGAAGCTATTAGAGGCGGCAGACAGAAACAATTAGATGACTGCATGGCAGGATGAGGAACAGGCATGGCGAGTATAATTGAGAACCTGATTACAGAATTGAATGATGAATATACCTTGTATGAGCAGCTTCTAGAGGTATCGATGGAGAAGACTTCTGCCATTGTGTCGAACGACCTGGACCGGCTGGGCGAGACAACACAGAAGGAACAGGTGCTTGCGGACGCACTTGCAAGCGTGGAGCACAGACGGCGCGAGACGATGGGCAATGTTGCGAACATATTAGGCAGGCGGCCGGATGATGTGACCGTGATGGATGTGGTTACATTTCTGGAAGGACAGCCGGAATTTCATGATCCGCTGCTTACAATCAATGAGAAGCTGGCGAAACTGGCGAAGAAGGTCCGGGAGGTTAACGGACATAACAAGGTTCTGATTGAAGAGGCATTGGAGATGATCGAATACAACATCAACCTGATGCAGAATCTGAACCGTGCGCCGGAAACCGCAGAGTATTCCCGCGAGATGTTCAAGGGAAACGGTGCGTATGCGGGAACTCCTGATCAGCCGGGACGATTCGACGTACAGAATTAAGTATTACAAAGCATTTTTGGCAGAAAAACCAGAAGGAGCATATGCGATGGCAGGAACTATGGGAAGGCTTGCAATCGGCGTGACCGGACTACAGACAAGTCAGTATGCGCTGAATACAACCGCACACAATTTAACAAATACACAGACAGAAGGGTATACCAGACAGCAGGTGCTTCTGACGGATATGGCTTATAACAGAGTATCCACAGCCTCGTACTACACGAACACCGTTGGACTCGGTGTTGTGACAGCACAGATACGGCAGGTGCGCGACCAGTTTGCCGACGAGACTTATCGCCGGGAAAGCGGCCGGATGAGTTATTATAAGGCACAGTATGAGACTGTTTCAGAGATAGAGAATTATTTCGGAGAGTTAGAGGGCAAGGATTTCAACACGACACTGAACGATTTCTGGACTTCACTGCAGGAGCTTCAGAAGGAGACGAACAGTATCGTAACAAGAAGCTCCTTCATCTCCAATGCGCTGACATTCGTTGACCGCGTACAGACGGTACGTTCAAGTCTGATCGAATACCAGCGTAACCTGAACACGGAAATTAAAGACCAGGTCAAGACGATCAATGATCTGGCTGATACAATATTAGATCTCAACCAGCAGATCCTGGCGGTTGAGGCGGCAGATATCGAGAATGCAAACGACCTGAAGGACAAACGGAACCAGGCACTCGACCAGCTGTCGAAGCTTGTGAATACCGAGACGGTTGCGAATACGAACGGAACGGTGGAGGTCTATGTCGAGGGACGATGCCTTGTGACACTTGGCAGGACCTACAAGATCACAACCCAGAAGGTATGCGAGAATGAGCAGTACCAGAAGAACTATAATTTCACCGGATCTGCGACGGACTTCCTGATGCCGATCTGGCAGGAGGATGAGAGCGCTGTGTTCAACATCGACCGGGTGCCGACCGCAGACAGCGGGGATGATATCGGATCGTTGCACGGGCTTTTGATGTCGCGCGGTTATTTCATCAGTAATTATACAGACGTTCCGACGAAACCGACAAAACCGCTGGAGAAAGACTTCGCCAATCCGGCAGACTATCAGACTGCGATGGCAGATTATGAGAACAATCTGAACAAGTACACGAAAGATCTGGAGTATTTTAACACTTATGTGGAGCCGTATACCGTAACGAATCTGGAGGCACAGTTTGACGTTATGGTACACGCAATCGTGACACAGATGAACGACACGCTCTGCCCGAACAAGACAGTTACGCTGGCAGATGGAAGCACCGTGAAGGTGCTTGATACGGATGCGGCAGGTATCGGTATGGGACAGGGGAATGAATACCCGGGAACCGAGCTTTTCGTCCGGAACAGCCAGCCACGTTATACAGAGAAGACGCTTACCCTCGCAGATGGCACAACGGAGACGTTTCAGGTCTACAACGAGGAGAATCCGAAGGATTTTTATTCGCTGTATACGATTGGTAATCTAAAGGTAAATGAAGAGCTTCTGCAGAATCCGTCCTTGCTCCCACTCTCGCGTGTGTCGGGAGAGGAGGCGCAGACGGTTGCAGATGCCCTGCTTGATAAATGGAACCAGAAATTTGCGACAGTCAGCCCGAATTCACTGGTGGAATGCAATTACAAGGACTATTACGCAGGCATGATGGATGATCTGTCGGACCGCGGCTATACATACGACGCTATGGCGAAGACAGGGGAACAGGCTGTTACAGATGCCGGAAATGCAAGGCAGCAGCTGCTTGGCGTATCCTCCGACGAGGAATTGTCAGGCATGATCCGGTTCCAGCATGCGTACAACGCTTCATCCAGGTATATCAACACGGTATCCGAGATGATCGCATATCTGATCGAGAAGCTGGGTGCATAAGCATAAAGAAGAAGGAGTGGGAATATGCCATCAACATTTTTAGGATTAAATACAGGACTTTCCGGCCTGTCATATTTTCAGACAGCGTTAAATACAACCGCACATAATATCTCGAATGCGGATACGACGGGCTATTCCAAGCAGACAGTGCAGGCTTCTGCGTCGGACGCACTCCGGTTGAAGAAAAGCTATGGTATGATGGGAACCGGTATCACAGCATCCGCAGTAGAACGGGAACGGAACACTTATTATGACGTGAAATACTGGTCCGCGAATGCAAAGTACAGCCAGTACAATACGCAGCATGCGAATCTGGAGCAGCTGCAGACATATATGAACGAGATGACGTCGGAAGCCGGATATACAAAGTGGATGTCAGAGCTTTCGAACGCCATGCAGGATCTGTCGGCAAAACCGGCGGATTATACGACGCGCATCTCATTTGCACTGACTGCGGATTCCTTCACCGATATGGTGAACGAATTATCGAGCAATTTCCAGAGTACACAGAAGACGATTAACGATGAGGTAGAGCTTGCCGTCAGCGAAGTAAACTCTCTGGCGAAGCAGATCTACGAACTGACACAGGAGATCATGACGATCGAGCTGAAGGGTGGAAATGCAAACGACCTGCGGGATAAGCGCGGCGTATGTATAGATAATCTCACCCAATACGTAAATGCCGATGTGGATGAACGTTCTATCATGTACGGCGTCGGGACCGATCAGGTGGAGTCGAATGCGAAGACGATGTGTATCCGTGTGAACGGAGAAATCCTGGTGGATGAGCTTGGGTTCAACGAACTCACGGTTGTTCCGCGGGAGCAGCGCGTGAATCAGAATGACCAGGATGGCTTAGTCGATATCTACTGGAAGAATGCCGATGGCACAGCCGGTGAACGGTTCGATTCAACGAATACAACCGGACGGATCGCAGGTCTGATCAATATCCGTGACGGAAATAACGGCGAGATATTCGCGGGCACGACAACGGCAGTATCGGACAATCCGGCAGAAGTACGGGTCGATCCGGCGAAGCCGATTGCTATGAAGAATCTCAATATTCCATCCGAAGGTACGATCACACTGAACGGCAAAGAATATCTCTATGATGGCTGGACGGCAGAGTATGATGCAGATGGGAATCTGAATCATTTCACATTCAAGAACATGACGATGATGGATGAGAAGAATGCGGAAGTGACTGCTATTTTCCCGACGACAGGAATCGTTGGAGCAGCTGCACAGATTGGTACGAAGAATATGACGAAAGGAATCCCATACTATCAGTCACAGCTGAACGAACTGGTGCGTGTGTTCTCCCGCTATATGAACGATCTGACAAGTTCCGGTGTCGATGCAGAAGGAAATCCGGGACTTGACGCATTTACAGCAGAGAATCCGGCAGGTGGGGATTTTGTACTGAAGGGAAGCATGCAGGGAACCGGCACAATCTCTTCTTCTGACAGTACCTATTACCGGCTGACGGGGCTTAACTGGGAGCTGAATTCCGAGTGGAAGGTTGACCCGAAGAAGATCGTTGTATCCTATAAGGAAGATATCGAACAGGGAAATGTGGAAGCACAGGATATCCTGCAGAAGATGATGGCAGGGCTGACAGATCCCAAGATGTTCCAGCAGGGAAATATATCCCAGTTCATGCAGGCATTTACAACGAATCTGGCTGTCGACACGAAGAAGAACGAAGTGTTCGCGGCGAATCAGGATGATATCCGGTACACAATCGATAACCAGCGGGCATCGGTATCGGGCGTAGATAAGAATGAGGAGGCGAGCAGCCTGACGAAGTTCCAGGAGCTTTACCGGCTGGCGTCCAAGGTCATATCCGTGTTAAACGAAGTATATGACAAGTTGATTAATGAGACAGGTGTATAAAGCCTTGGCTTTGAGGAGGCAGTAGTATGAGAATTACGAATCAGATGATATCCAACAATTCCCTGCGGAATATGCAGAAGACGATGATGAATGTCGACAACCGTACAACGCAGATGGAGACAGGAAAGAAAATTACAAAGGCGTCCGAAGATCCGGTTATAGCGGTGCGGGCATTGAAGTTAAGGACGATGGTCAGCCAGCTCGAGCAGTATAAGGATAAGAACATCGGCGATGCCGAGTCCTGGCTGAAGATTACGACAACATCCCTGGACAATATCACGAAGCGTCTGGAGGATATCCAGAGCTATTGCACACAGGGCTCGACAGATACGTTCAATACATCTGACCGGAGTGCGATCATTGACGTACTCAAGGAGATGCAGGATATGATCAACAGCGAAGGAAATTCCACCTACGCAGGCCGTTATATCTTCACGGGATTTAAGACGGACCGTTCGCTTGCGTTCAACGAGACGGATGACGTATCGAAGTATTCCTATCGTATCACCCAGCACATGACACCGGATGATCTGGACATGAAGACCGTCGTATTAAATGGCGTAGACTATACGAAGGTTGATGACTATATCGGTGGAACGGAGAATTATGTGAAGATTGACAAGCAGCAGGTGTACCGCCTGAACCTCGCCTATGAGGGAATCAATCAGAAGGACAGTCAGGGCAATACAGCTCTCAGCCTGAAAGCACAGGATGCTGCCGGAAATACAATCGATCTGTCCGGATTCACACAGACAGTTAAGACGACGAAGGATTCCGCAACGTATTATCAGGTAGGACCGGACGATATCAATATCATTGAGGAGACCGGAGAGATCATCTTCGGCGAGAATGTGTATAACACCTTGAAGCAGGCAGATGATATCGTAGTTGATTATGCCAAAAATAAATTCGAAGCCGGTGATCTCCGGCCGGAGCATTATTTTGACTGTACGCAGTTTACAGAGCAGAGCGACGGAACGACGAAGGAAGTTACCTATGATACTTACGAAAAAGCACAGGGAATCTATTACGAGGTGAACTTCAGCCAGAATATTCAGGTGAATACCGAAGGGAAAAAGATCATCAACGATGATATGAGTAACAACATCAATGATCTGATCTATACATTGCAGGAGCTTGACGCGGCGGAGAAGACGCAGACAAAGCTCAAAAACATGCTTGCAGACAGACAGTATGCATCGAACGATACAGCAGTAAAGCAGATCAATGCGATGCTCGAAGATGTTAATGTGGAGATCGCAATCAAGAAAGAGACGATGCAGAAGACATTTGCGAAGAATATTACGAACTTCCAGGGGTACATGGATGAGGTGTCAGCCATCCAGTCTGACGTCGGAAGCCGCATGACGAAGCTCGATATGATCAAGACACGTGTGACGGAGCAGTACAGCACATTCAAGGATTTGAAATCAGAAAATGAGGATGTGAGCACGGAAGAGGCAGCGTTGAACTTTAAGGAAGCGAATGTCGTATATGAGGCAGCGCTTGCTGCTACGAGCAATCTGATCCGTGCATCGCTGTTGGATTACTTGTAGGAGGGATAAAATATGGTAGCAGAAACAAGATTATTTGGCACAGTCGACATCGCGGAGGACAAGATCCTGGAGTTCCCGATGGGACTGATTGGTTTCGAGAATTTAAAGAAATTTGCAATTATTTATGACAGCGACCGCGAGCAGCGCTCGAAGATCAGCTGGTTACAGTCGATGGAGGAGCCTGCATTGGCGCTTCCAATCATTCACCCGTCCGAACTGATCGATGATTACGGACCGATCGTGGAGGATGAGCTGATGAAGAATATCGGAGATCCGGCAGATGCGGATATTCTGATGTTCGTTACATTGTCGATTCCTTCGGACTTAACGAAGATGACAGCGAATCTGAAGGCTCCGATCATCATCAACACAGAGGGCAGAAAAGCCATCCAGGTGATCGTGGAGAACGAAGATTACAAGGTGAAATTCAATGCCTACGAGGCAATCCAGAAGATGAAAGAAAAGGCAGGTGAGTAATATGTTAGCACTATCCAGAAAACAAGGCGAATCTATCGTGATAGGCAATAACATTGAGATCACTGTGCTCGAGGCGAAGGGCGATCAGGTTAAGATCGGTATCTCCGCACCGAAGAGCGTGCCTGTCTACCGCAAGGAAATCTACGCACAGATACAGGAAGAAAACCGCGAAGCTGTGGCAAACCTCGACGTAGAAAGTTTGAAAAAACTCTTATAAAGTGGTAAAGTATGAGTGATTAGTTGACGATACAACTAGTAGGAAACTATAGGCGTATGTCGTTCATGGATGGAAGGCATACAAGGTTCACGCAAGGAGGCGTATAGATTATGGGAATGGATGGAATCGGAGGCGTAGGAGCCTTAAATGTAAGTTCACACACAAGAGTGACACGTCCACAGTCTGAGACGGTGGATGTGAATACAGGCAGTACTGCCGGACAGCAGCAGGTACAGGTTGCAAGCTTACCACCGGTTGGCGGAAAAGGCAGCAACAAAAATAATAACCAGTCCGGACAGCAGCAGGATCGTGGTGCAGTACAAACCGATAAGGAAGTTGCACCGGACAAGATCAAGGCAGCAGTCGATGATCTGAACAAGACGGTAAAGCAGGCAAGTCCGCTTCATCACACCCAGCTTAGCTTCAAGTATCATGAGGATACGAACCGGATTTCGATTACCGTTACAGATAGTGACACCGATGAAGTCATCCGTGAGATTCCGCCGGAGAAGACACTCGATATGCTTGCAAAGGCATGGGAGATGGCAGGACTTCTGGTTGATGAGCGTCGTTAGAGGAGAACCCCATCACGAGCGAAGTGAGTGATTTAGGAGGTATTAGTTATGGCAATGCGTATGACAGGTCTCGTATCCGGTATGGATACAGAGAGCATGGTAAAGGAACTGGTCAGCGCCAGCTCTGAAAAAGTAAATAAAATCAAACAGAAAAAGCAGGATGTCGAGTGGAAGAAGGAGATCTGGAGCGGACTGAATACGAAGATTTATAACTTCTACAAGACACAGCTTTCTGCATTCAAGTCAGTTAGTAATTATAAGACCAAGAAGGCAACAGCCAGTGATGAGACCAAGGTAACGGTCAAGGCAGGTGCGGGTGCTACAAACGGTACACATTCGGTATCCATAGAGCAGACAGCATCGTCAGCTTATCTGACAGGCGACAATATCAAGATAAAAGGAAATTCCTATACCAGATACAATGACGCAGGACTTGCTACAAAGTTTGCGGATATGACAGATGCATCCGGACAGAGCCTGAATCTGACAGGACAGAAGATCTCTATCTCCGATGGAACCAACATGGTGAAATATGAGCTTGGCGGAACCGGGACAGATGGTGTTGCATCCCTTTCCGAATTGAACGAGAAGCTTGCGAAGGAAGAGAACTTCAAAGGCTTGTCTGCAAGCATTAAGGACGGAAAGCTGACATTCACGAACGCAACCGCGAAAACAGCAGATGATGGCAGCAAGAGTGGAACAACTTATACTGTGAAGGCAGATGCATTTGGCATCGACGGTACCGTCGGTTACGACAAGGATGCAGCAGATGGAAATACAGTGAGCGCTGCATTTACCGCGAAGGTGGCAGATAACTTTACAAGCGCAGATATCTCGGGAAGTACGAAATTAGCGGATCTTGGAATCAAGGTTGGAACAACATTCTCAGTCAATGGCAAGGATTTTGTCGTAGATGACAAGTCAACCATCAATGATTTCACAACAGCACTTTCTAAGATGGGTGTCTCTGCAAGCTTCGATGCATCCCATGGAAGATTTTATCTCAATGCGTCGAAGACCGGTGCTACGAATGATTTCAATATCACATCCAGTGACAGCAGTGCATTGGAAGCACTAGGACTTGGAAGCAAGGCAGAAAAGGTAGACGCAAGAGATGCGATTATCTACTATAACAATGTAAAATACACGAGTGACAGTAATACATTGACAGTCAACGGACTTACAATCACAGCAAAGGCAAGGACAGATTCTGCAGTTAATATCGAAGTTGCAGCAGATACAGACAGTGCCTACAATACGGTGAAAAAATTTGTTAAGGCATACAACGATCTGATTGACGAGATGAATAAATATTATAACGAAAAAGATGCAGGGTATGATGCCTTAACGGAGGATGAGAGAAGCAAGCTGTCCGACACGCAGATCGAGAAGTGGGAAGAGAAGGCAAAGCAGGGATTACTGCGCCGGGATTCTACATTGCAGACATTGCTTTCCGGCATGCGTACGACCTTGAATCAGGGCGTGCAGGTAACAATGGAAGATGGAAGTACGAAGACGATGACTTTGGCTTCCCTTGGTATTGTGACCGGCGATTATACAGAGAACGGCAAGCTTCATATCCTCGGTGATGAGGATGATGACCAGTACTCTTCTGAGACGAATACTTTGAAGAATCTGCTGGAAAGCGGAAGTGATATCGTAGGACAGGTGATTGGCGGATCAACAAACACTTCCGGTGTTGGTACACAGATGTATGATTATCTGCGGAAATCCATGACACGTATCGAAGGTGTGCGAAGCACACAGACGTTCTACAATGACAAGACGCTGGACAGTGAGATCGATGATTATGATGATGACATCGATAAGTGGGATGAAAAGCTCCAGAATCTTGAAGATAAGTATTATGATCAGTTCTCGAAGATGGAATCTGCGATGGCAAAGCTGCAGAGTCAGCAGTCATATCTGTCATCTTTGTTCGGAAGTGCATCATAAATAGACGGAGGAGTTATATAAATGGCATATAACACAGCAGCAAAGGCATATGGAAACAATCGTATCGAGACAGCAACACCGGCAGAACTTACGTTGATGTTATACGAAGGCGCGGTTAAGTTCTGCAATATCGCAATTGCGGGACTTGAGAAGAAAGACTATGAGAAAGTAAATACGAACATCCAGAAATGCCGGAATATCATCGTGGAACTGACATCGACACTGAATATGAAATATCCGGTTGCCGAGGACTTCAAGCGTATGTATGATTATATCTTTGCACTTTTGACGGAGGCAAACATGAAGAAAGACATGGAGCTTCTGGAGAGAGCGTTAGAAGAGCTTCACGGCATGCGGGATGTGTGGAAGGAAGTTATGACGAAAGCCAAAGGACCGCAGCTATCACTGAGCTAGGAGGTAAGATATGGATCAGACCGGAACTTATGTGAATATCATGCGTGAATCACTGGAACGGAAGCAGCGATATCTGGCAGAGATTCTGAAGCTTACAAATGAGCAGTCAGCGATTGCCACAGCGGAGAAGTTTGACGAGGAACAGTTTTCGGAGCTTGTTGAGAAGAAGGATGTTTTGATTGACAACCTCAATGAGATTGATAAAGGGTTTTCTTCTGTCTATGATCGTGTACGGATTGAGATCCAGCGGGATCCGGTGGCTTACAGAGATGAATTGCTTGCAATACAGAATCTGATTCGTACCTGTGTGGATCTCGGTATGCAGATCGAAGCCGTGGAGGAGCGGAACCGGGCAGTGATGGAACAGGTATTCTCTGCGAAATTCCAGGGCGTGCGCCAGATGAAACAGTCCAAAACAGTGGCAAACAAGTATTATAAGTCTATGGCAAACGGCATGGTGAATGACTCTTTGCTCTATGACAGAAAAAAATAAAAAAACTTTATAAAAAGGGTTAAGGATATAATTTCCAGTCCGATATATAAGGTGTAAGGAACAAACAAGACAAGTTCCTACAGATTCAACCAAGGTTACTACCCAGAACGGGTTCTAACATACATACTATTCACGGGGCGGTGCCCCAGTACTTCTCGCAAGGATGCGGGAATAAATTCAAGGAGGAATTATTATGGTAGTACAGCACAATTTGCAGGCAGCAAACACAAACAGAATGTTGGGCGCTAACGTTAAGGCAGTATCTAAGTCAACTGAGAAGTTGTCTTCCGGATATCAGGTTAACAGAGCAGCTGATGACGCAGCAGGTCTTTCCATCAGTGAGAAGATGAGAAACCAGATCAGAGGTATTAACCAGTCAGTTAAGAACGCTGAGGATGGCGTATCTCTTATCCAGACAGCAGAAGGAAACATGAGTGAGATCCACAGCATCCTTCAGCGTATGGGTGAGCTTGCTACAAAGGCAGCCAACGATGTAAACGCATCTGTAGATCGTAAGGCAATCCAGGATGAGATTGGTGAGCTCGCTAAGGAGATCGATTCTATCTCTACAAAGGCTGCATTCAACGGCACAAAGCTTTTGAATGGTGACTTCACAAACAAGCAGCTTCAGGTTGGTGCCGTTAAGGGCGAGAACATGGAGATTACAATCAAGAAGATGAGTGCTTCTAAGCTCTTCGGTGTAACAGGATCTACAATCGCAGGTCTTAAGACATCAGCAGGTCTTACGAAAACTGTTACTGGTACGAAGGGTGAGACTCACATGAACATGTTCACACACAGTGGTGCATCTGCAGCTATGAAGCTTATCACTTCAGCTATTAAGACAGTATCTGCAGCAAGATCTGAACTTGGTGCTAAGCAGAACAGACTTGAGTACACAATCGATAACCTCGAGAACTACTCAGAGAACCTGACATCTGCTGAATCACAGATTCGTGATACTGATATGGCTACAGAGATGACCAACTACACGAAGAATAATATTCTTCAGCAGGCTGCACAGTCTATGTTGGCTCAGGCAAATCAGTCTACACAGGGTGTACTCTCATTACTTCAGTAATTTCATATTATTGAACAATTTATTGGCTGGCTCGCTTGCGGGTCAGCCATATTTTGTATAAGGAGGTTTTTATGGAACAGGAATTAATACAAGATACAAAAGAAACATTGCTTACAATTGCAGATACCTTATATCAGGGACGTGTATCGGATGGGATAGCTGCAATGAATGGTGTGATTCCAAACTTATCGTTAATTGCGTCAGGTATACAGGATGAGGGATTACAGCAGCGGTTAATCACAGATGCGTTGACGCCGATTTTATCAGCGATGGAGGAAGAGGACGGAACCTTGATGGCAGATCTGATCACATATGAACTTGTGGAGATACTTGATTTATTATAAAATGTAGTTAGAGTTTCGATATAGAGAGGTATACGATGAAAACCATATATGAGAACAACCTAAATACATTAGAACAACATCATAAGACACTCTGGGAGGCATTCTCCCGGGATAGCAGTCTGGAAGAAAATGAGTTTGCTTTTGCTACACAGGCAAAGAATGGAGAATGGATTGTCGGCTGCCATATGGAAGGCAAAGACAATTATATGAATTCTACTTATAATCCAGCCAGAGAAGCAGAGAAACTCATGTCAGAATACGCTGCTATGCCGGAGAACGCCTTTTTGTGTATGTTTGGACTTGCAAATGGAAGCTTTGCAAGAGCATACCTTAGAGAAAATGGAGAAGGCGTAGCAATCTATGTCTATGAGCCGAGCAAGGAAGTTTTTTCTGCAGTTATGCACAATATTGATATAACAGAGCTTCTGGCAGATAAGCGGTTTCATATAGTCGTAGAACCATACAATGCAGATGATTTTGCAGAATTTCTGCTGGATTATATCAGTGAGGCAAACGAGTTTACGAACCGTTATATGGCAATACCGGTGTATCAAAAAGTATTTCCGAAATCGTATGACCATTATAGGCAGGTAATACGGGATAAATATGAGTATTACCGGATACAGACGAACACTCTGATTAAGGTGGGGAAGGAAATCGGACTTGCCAGTGTGCGGAATATGCGGTTCCTTCCGGATTGCCGGAGTGGGGCAGAGTATAAAAATTATTTCCCGGAGGATATTCCTGCGATTATTGTGGCTGCAGGACCATCATTAAAAAAGAATGTGGATCTGTTAAAGAAGGTAAAGGGAAAAGCGGTTACGATTGTCGTTGACTCGGCAATCAACATGGTTATGGCGCATGGAATCGTTCCGGATTTTGCCATAACTGTGGATACAAACAAAGAACTTAAGAACTTTACAACGGAGAGATTATCGGACGTTTTTCTGCTTGCAGATGCAACGGCAAATACGAAGGCTTTGGATATGGTAAAATCAAAGAATCTGGTGTTTTATTCATCGGATTCCGCAACATGGCAGAGGATGTTCCGGGAGGAAGGATCCTCGATTACAGAGGTATTTGCAGGCGGTTCGGTTGCACTCGACGCGATGGCTCTTGCCAAAGAGTGGGGATTTAAGCGAATCATCATGATTGGACAGGATCTGGCGATGACAGGAAATAAGCAGTATGCAGATGGGGAGAAACTGAATCAGAATACATCGTTTAACAGTCCGACTTTATATGTGAAGGATATCTATGGAAATGATGTGCTGACAAAGAAAGATTATTATACCTTTATCCGAAGTATCGAGGATCTGGCATACCGGAATCCGGATATAGATTTTATAGATGCGACAGAGGGTGGCGCGTTTAAGAAGCATACAAGGATTATGACTTTGCAGGAGGCCATTGACACCTATTGTACTGTCGAATATGACGTGACAGGACGGATAGAGGCTGTACCTCGTTTGTTCGAAGAAGAAGGAAAGAAAAAGGTGTTGGATAATCTTTCGTTGATGCGGGAACATGTTCAGACTCTTACAGACAAGATGACAGTAGGTGCTCAGGATTGTACGTTGGCGGCGCATATGCTTGAAACCGGCAAATTCGATAAAGAAGTGCTAAAGAAGATTAATGAGCGCAATCGGGAATTGGATGCCTATTATGCAGATATGGAAGAACATATTCTGGTGAAGAAGATCTCTGCGCAGGCAAATTATGATTTTGGCAAAGAAGTATATCAGACATTGAAGGATGATATACAGGAATCGATTCGGCTGTACAAGAACAGTGCAAAATTGTATCAGGGAATTGCAGACAGCACGGATTGCATCATAGATGAAATTGCAAAAGTAGAATCAGAGATTACGAACGAGTAGGGTGGAATTACAGGGGGTATAGCAAGATGGATATTATGGAGTTAAAAGAAAAAATCATTAATTTGTTCCGGCAGGGAACCATCAGCCCGGATGATAATGAGATGTTGATAAAAATGGCGAAATCACAGGAGATGTCTGTGAGAAAAGAAATCGCGGATGCCATTTTGCGGGAAGAGGGGAGCAGCATTACGACGAACATCTGGTTATATTCTTTCGCGATTGCCGTTTATCCGAACGAGATGATGCTGAAGAACCTGATCATGATGGTCAAGATGGCATATGAGCTCGATTATAAACAGAAATATTTTCTGTTTCAGCAGATTAATTCCATTATATTTCAATATCCGGTTTGCAATACCGAAGATATCGTCCGGATGGCATGGGGATTGCTCGAGGATATTCTGCGGGCGTGTAAAGAGCAGTTAAATATCCCACTCAAAAAAATTGCAGCATCGAAGCTGAATAAAGGCATATCGATTGTATTGGTAGAGCAGTATCTGACAGCGGAACATGGACCGACAAAGACGGCGTTGGATCGGTGTTATGTCTTAAAAAAGAGATTCGGACAGGACGTCATACTTGTAAATACTGCAGAGCTTTTATCCCCGGCGAACTGTATTTATTTTGAGAATGCAAGTATTGGAAATTATATACCCGATCTTTCAACACGGGATCATGTGTCATGGCAGGGAGAGACGTTCCGTTTTTATCAGTGTGCCCAAACTATGCCGGATGAAGATGGTATTTTGGAGTTGATTTCGTTTGTACAGGCAATTAAACCTGCGTCCATTGTATTGGTTGGGGGCACCAGTTTGATCGCAGGATTACTGAATGAATTCGTTCCGGTTATCACAGTGGGTACGATACAATCGGGACTGGCAATGACATTGGCTGACTATCAGGTAATTGATCAGAACATGTTAGAAAAAAGCTATGCGCTTCTGGAACGTATGGGGAAATCCGGAGAGCATATTATCCCGGGAAAGTTTACGTTCTCTTTGAAACCACAGACACAGACAATCACAAGAGCATCGATCGGTATAGAGAATGATGCATTTGCACTCGCGGTTGTTGGGGGACGCCTGAAAGAGGAAATTACAGATGAGTTTCTCTGCATGTTAGAACAATGCGTGGAAAAAACACCACAGAATAAAACGCTTCAGATAGGAATTGTCGGAGGATGTGCAGATTTTGAGGAGAAGATGTCACGACATCCGGCACTTACAGGACATGTAGTGAATGTTGGATTTGCCAAGGATATATTATCGGTTGTAGAACAGTTTGATTTGTATGTAAATCCGATCCGCCGCGGCGGGGGAACGTCAGTTGTAGAAGCGATGAGCAAGGGACTGCCGGTCGTAACAGTCGATTATGGTGACGTTGCGGGAATCGTAGGGGAGAATTTCTGCTGCAAGGATTATGAAGCGATGCAGCGGGAGATTTTGGCGTATATGACAGATACGTATAAGTATAATGCCATGTCCGTGCGTGCGACGGAACTTGCGGAGGAGTATCTGGATTCAGAGAAGGAATTTGCCCGGATCATGCAGGTTTATTACAGGAACACCGGGGTGCTGCCGACATATAAGCCGGTTTTAAGTGTTATAGTGCCCTGTTATAACGTGGAAGCGTATGTAGAACGCTGTATTCAGAGTATTCTTCATCAGACAATTGGGTTAGATAAGATGGAGATACTTTTGGTAAATGATGCATCAACGGATCATACGTTGGACATTTTAAAGAATTATGAAAAGCAATATCCGCAGAATATCCATGTCGTTGATCTGGAACAAAATGCTGGACTGAGTCATGCGAGAAACGTAGGGATAAAACATGCATCGACGGAGTACATTGCATTCGTAGATTCAGATGATTGGATTCAACCAGAGATGTATGAGGACTTATATGTAAATGGTATTGCGCAAGGGTGTGATCTTGTAATGTGCGGATTCCAGAGATGTACGGAATATCCGGGCCGACAAACAGAAGAAGCGGCGCATGGAATTATAGATATACAAGGAGATGATATCCGTTCGGCTTTGCTGGAGGAATATCGTACCAATGTATATGCATGGAATAAGATTTATAGGAGATCAAATTTTATAAAGCAGGAAATTTTTTATCCGGAAGGATTATGTTATGAAGATAATTATGTTGGATTTCTGATGATGTTGATGTGTAATAAAATATATATCACAGAAAAGAACTATTATTGCTGGTTTAAAAATCCGGGAAGTATAACAGGTCAGAATAAACATATTTTGGATCGCGTCCAAGTACAAGAACAATTATTCGATAAAATAAAACAGTTGGAATTATATGAAACGTATGCAGATATTATAGATTACAATTTTTATGAGAAGGTGTTTGTAGAATGTTTTATTGCGTATGCAAACAAAGGAATGATTCCATTGGAAAAGATACAGGATTTAAAACATGTGATACTGAAGGTAGTTCCCAAAATTTTGAACAATCCTTATTATATGAGCAAGCGTGAAATCGATCATATAGCGATCGCGAGTCGAATTGGAAAGCTTTTAGAAGAGGAAATTATGCAAACGAATATTGACAAGGTTTTACATGAATGTACAATCGGGTGATGAAAAATAAGGGGTATATGTATGGAGTTTTCACATGAATATTTTGATGATGAAATAAGAGAAGACTTTTATGTGTCGGGGTTGATGAAGCGTGTCTGGGCAGCCAATTTGGAAGTAATGTCAGATGTTGCCAAGGTGTGTGAGAAACACAATATCCGGTGGTTTGCGGATTATGGAACATTGCTTGGAGCCGTGCGGCATGGTGGATGTATTCCGTGGGATGATGATTTTGACATCTGTATGTTGCGGGATGATTATATGCGTTTTCTGGAAGTGGCAGAGAAAGAATTGCCGGAGAATTACGCCGTTTTAAGCTGTCATAATGTATATGATGATTTGCTGACGCGAGTTGTGAACAGCATGAATCCATGCTTTGAGGATGAGTTTTTGCGTAAATATCACCAATGCTACATTGCTACTGGCATCGATATTTTCCCGATTGATTATATGGCTCCGACAAAGGAAGAACAAGCAGCACATAAGAAATTGCTGCAGGCGATGCTTGGAGCCTGGAGTGTTCTGCGAGATGAAGCACTGGATCGTGAGGCGTTAAATACAGTGTTAGAGCCATTAGAAGAGATGGCAGGGGTGAAATTCAACCGGGATGGGGAACTGACCCAACAACTGTTACAGGCAATTGAAGGAGCATGCGCGATATATGGACCGGGGGATTGCGCTGACAAGGCAATGCTTGCGTATATGTGGGGCAAGGATGGTTCGAAATGTTATCCGCTGTCATGTTTTCAAAATGCGATCAAAGTGAAGTATGAAGGGATGGATTTGTGGATATCAGCGGAATACAATCGGATGCTCGAGGTCGAATATGGTGATTATATGAGGATTGTCAAGGGCGGTGCATCGCATGATTATCCATGCTTTGAAAGTCAGGTATCCCAGGTGAAAGAAGCAGCGACAGAGTACCCGTTTGAGTATGTATTTGATACGAATGATCTGAACCCGATTGTGCGTCTGGATTGTGGCAAAAGGGGCGAAAGAGAAATTATAACCTATGATAGGAACGTACAGGTACAGATACAAAGGGAAGTTCTGATTCTCCCATATCGTGCAAGCACGTGGAAAAATATCGAATCGTTGTGGAAAAAGGAAAGAGCAGATAAAACATGTCATGTTACGGTTATTCTGCCGCCATATTATGAGAAGTCTGCCTTAGGCGGATTAGGTGCAATGCATGATGAAAGCGGACTTTTGCCGGATTATGTGGAGGTGACACCATATGATGCATATGATTTTGAACATATGCTTCCGGATGTCATCTATACGCAGAATCCGTATGATGAATGCAATTATACGACAAGTGTGCATCCGTTTTTCTATACGAGAAATCTGAAGAAATTCACGGACAAGCTTGTCTATATTCCGTGGTTTACGATGCATAATTGTGATACAGACAATGGAAAGATGTATCAGACAATGGATTATTTCTGCACGGTTCCGGGCGTAGTACTTGCGGATGAGGTGTGGTTGCCTTCCCGGCAGACAAAAGGTGCCTATATCAAGAAATTGACAGAGTTTGCAGGTGAAGATACCCGCGCGACATGGGAAGAAAAAATCATTGTTCGGAAGATACCTGCAAGCAAAGAAAATACTAGATCAATATATGAAAAATCAGCAAGTAAAACAAGAATTCTGCTTGAAGACGCAGCGGATAAAAAGAAACCGGTTGTGTTATACGATATTTCTGCAGTCTCTCTGCTTCAGGAAACAGAGAAAGCGTTAGAGAAGGTAGAGCAGGTGCTTGCAATTTTTGAAAAACAGGCGGAGTATATGACATTTATGTGGAGACATAATTCTGTCACAGAAGATGTGTTAGCTGCATTGAAGCCGGAAATATATACAATATATAAGGCAATCGTTGATCGATACAGGTCAGATGGATGGGGAATCTATGAGGAAGAGCTGCCTTATCAGGAACAGGTCACAATCGCAGATGCGTATTACGGGGACGCGGGGTATGTGTCACGGTATGCTGAGACGCTTGGAAAACCTGTCATGCTTCAGAAAATAGGTGAGAGAAGGGATTATTTTGGAAATCCATGTCCGGAGATAAAGAAAGATACAGAGGGAAATTATCCGTTCCATATCCGGGCATATGAAATCGTAGATGATGTCATGTATTTCCTTCCGGATGAGATGAATCTGCTTTGTTCTATGAATATACGGGATAGTTCCATCGCGGTAATCAGTAGCGTTCCGGAAGAACAGATGAATCAGACAGGACTTTACATGGAGTTAGAATACTATAAAGGCAGGTTGATACTGATTCCATCAATCGCAAAAACACTTTGGGTGTATGAGATTGCAGACGGAACATGGAAAAAAATAGAAATCAGGAATCAGGAGCAGAATTATAAGTTTAGCAAATCTGTGGTTTATGAAGACCGGTTATTTTTGTTCCCGGATTGTTATAAGTGTGTTGTAGTTATCAATCTGGATTGCACAGACTATGAAGTGCGGTATCTCGAAAATGTCTATTGTGATTTCAGACAGATATCAGAGAACGAAAACTGCCAGCTCGCCGGGAACTGTACAAGAGTGGGTGATGTTCTGTATATTCCCGCGATTCTTTCCGGATGTATCTTAAAGTTTGATCTGAAGACAGAAGCATATGCGTGGATCTGGGTTAGTGATATAGCAAAACCGATCAGCGCTTGTGCATGGGACGGAACGTATTTTTATTTTGTGCCATTGAGGCAGGACACATTATTGCGCTGGGACGGACAGGACGTTGTGGAATATCCGCTGCCACAAGCATGTACATACGAATATTGGGGACCTTCCGATGCGAATATTATTGACGGAAAGCTTGTGTTACAGGGGAATAATTGCGATACGATAGTTTTTGATTTAGAGGATATGACATGCTATACAGAGCCGGTGCGTTATAGCTATTCAAAAAAAATGCGTGAAGATGCCTATACCGGACATGACATGGCGACCGAAAAGTTTGTGATTCAAGATGGCGTAAGCCGAACAGAATATACGTGCGTATTCGACGGGAATATGTTGACGGATTATCTGGACGGTGCACTCCGCACGGGGAAAATAGGGCTGTGTCCGGAAGCGGTCAAAGAGGATGATGTGCTAAATCTTTCTTATTTTACAAAATGCCTGTATAGAGACCGTTCGTGGAATCATGGGCAATCGGGGAAAAAGGTAATTGTCTTTCTTCCATACAAAGCAGGTATGTGGGACAGTCTGGAAAGCATCTGGCTGGCGGCAAAGGAAGATCCTCGGTGTGAATGCTATGTTGTGCCGATTCCGTATTATGACAAGGATTCGCACGGAAGACTCACAACCTATCATTACGAAGGCACACAGTTCCCGGAGTATGTGCCGGTTACGGATTATCGAGACTTTGATCTGGCGAGCCGAAATGCAGATATTATTTACATACATAATCCGTATGATGATGGGAATCATGTGACAAGTATCGATCCGGATTATTATTCTGCGAGATTAAAGGCATATACCAACAAGCTGGTATATGTTCCGTATTATGCAACCTCCGGAGGGATGAGTGAGGCACAGTCACTGTGCAAGGCATATCTGTCAGCGGATTATATTATTGTGCAGGCAGAGGGGCATAAGGATTATTTCGATGCATGTATCCCTAGGGAGAAGCTTCTGGCACTTGGGTCTCCGAAGTTTGACCGGGTTGTGAAGCTGTGTGAGAATCCTCCGGAAGTGTCCGAAGACTGGAAGGACAAGATAAATGGAAAAACCGTGTATTTCTTCAACACCAGTCTGGGCGGTATGCTGGCAGATACAGGTGCGTTCCTAAAGAAGCTTCGGTATGTATTTGATTGCTTTGCAGGAAGGAAGGATGCCTGCCTGTTATGGCGCCCGCATCCGCTTCTGGACGAGACATTTACGACAGCAAGAAGTCGGTACAAAGAGGAATATGAGCAGTTGAAGCAGAATTTCCTGACAGAGGGGTGGGGAATCTATGATACAACACCGGATATAGAGAAGACGATTGCGGTGAGCGATTGCTATATCGGAGATGCAGGAACTTCCGTGACTGCCCTCTTCGGAATCGCAGGGAAACCGGTGTATCTGCTCGATAATTATATTCACAGAGAACCGGTGGACGAAGATTGGAGCAAGGAGATGATCACACCATATCATCCACAGGGACAGGATGCATGGAAGGTTACACTGGGCAATCAGTTGTATCATCTGGAGAATGGCATCTATCGATTCTATTGCAAGCTTTCGGAATACACATCGGGTGGTTATTATCGGATGGCGGTTGAGCATGGGAGGTATGTATATGTATTCCCTGCCAATGCACAGGAGATTCTGGTAATTGATGACAACCGAAATATTACACGGATCAAATTAGAGCAGAAGATTAGTCAGCCGGGCGCATTTGCAAATGTATGGTTTGAAGGAAACTATGCATTCTTAATCCCATATAAATATCCGTATATTGTACGGTTTGATATGGATACGCAGGCAATCGATTATGTCGATGGCTGTCAGGAATTCCTTGTATCAAACCATGCAGGGGCAGACCGGATCGGCGGCAGCGGAATCTGGAACGGATATCTGCTGTTAGTGAATCCGGCTGATAACCGGGTTGTTGCAATCGATTGTAAGACATTGGAATTACAGGTATTGTCAGTTGATGCGAGATACTATCGAGGCGCCTGTGTGTTGCAGGCGGATGGCGATACGATATGGCTGTTTCCGTATACAGGAACGAATGTCGTACAGTGGAATCCGATGACAGGAGAGACGGTTACCTATAACTGTCGTGTGCCGGGATTTGTTTGCAATCAGTATCCGACAGGCAAGACGTGCATGGAACATGCATTTGGAAGCATGGCACGCAGAGAAAACCAGGTTGTGCTGGCACCGGTCTGGGGAAATCAAATGGTGTGTATTAATACAGAAACCGGCGAAGTAACACCGTTTCATACGGAGTTAGACTTTACATTCCGGGAAGATCATAGCTATTGCATGCCTGGTGGAAATGGGGGATATGTACGAAAACTTGACGAAACACATGCTTTATTCTATCATGAACCTATGAGGAAGCTGTATCGCATGAATCTTCTCGATGGTAGTGTAGAAGAAGAGGCTATCGCTTATGAACAATCGGATGTATGGCTGCATGCACCGGGCTATGCGAAGTTATCCAAATGGGTTCGGTATGGCTGTGAGGAACGCGCGATTTGCAGTCTGCCACAGATGTTGGAGAATCAGGGAGCAGGAGATTCGTTCGACCGGAAGACATGTCTGGAAGCATATGGTGAGATTGTGATGTATGCAGATGGCAGGAGTGGACAGAAGATTCATGCGTCTATGATGGATGAGTTGTGTGAGTAGAAGCATATATAAAAACTGTGTATGCAGAGGAGAAGGCATATGACAAAAGTAATTACATACGGAACCTTTGATCTGTTCCATGAGGGACATTACCGGCTGTTGCAACGTGCAAAAGCGTTGGGGGACTATCTGATCGTCGGGGTGACAACCGAGGAATATGACAAGGCACGAGGAAAATTAAATGTAGTGGATTCTCTGGTGACCCGGATAGAGAATGTGAGAAAATCCGGGTTTGCAGATGAGATTATCATAGAAGAGGCACCGGGTCAGAAATTTACAGATATCAAGAAATATAATATTGATATATTTACGGTTGGTTCAGACTGGGTGGGAAGCTTTGACTATCTGAAGGATTACTGCAAGGTTGTGTATCTGGATCGTACGAAAGATATCTCGAGTACGATGCTCCGGCAGGAGAACAGCCATATCCAGCGGATTGGCATCATCGGAACCGGGCGGATTGCTTCACGCTTTGTTGTCGAATCAAAGCTGGTAAGTGGTGTGAGTATACAGGGTGTGTATAATCCGCATGAGGAGAGTATGCGCGCGTTCGCAGATCAATGGCAGATCAATGGTTATACAGATCTTGCTTCGTTCTATGAGAATGTCGATGTTGTCTATATTGCCACACCACATGAGACACATTATGCATATATCAAAGATGCGCTCTTGCATGAAAAACATGTGATCTGTGAGAAACCGATGGTGCTGAAAAGGCAGCAGGCAGAGGAGCTTTTTGAGCTTGCAAAAGAAAAGGGAATGATCCTGTTCGAAGGGGTAAAGACGGCGTATTGTCCCGGATTTCATAAGTTGCTTGGAATCGCTGCCAGTGGAAGTATCGGCGCGATCCGGAATATTGAAGCCTGCTTTACGAAACTGGAGAAACCTGACACAAGAGAATTGACAGACATGGTGTATGGCGGAAGTTTCACGGAGCTTGGTAGTTATATTATGCTTCCTGTGTTAAAACTATTAGGAGAAGCATATACGAATTATCGTTTTGAGAGCTTACGTGGCGAGAATGGATTGGATGTATTTACAAAGTTGAGTTTTACCTATCCACATGCACTGGCGACACTTACATGTGGTCTGGGCGTAAAGTCCGAAGGACGATTGCTGATCTCGGGAACCAGAGGATATATCGTGGCAGAAGCCCCGTGGTGGAAAACGTCATATTTCGAGGTACATTATGAGGATGCATCCCATGTACAAAAGTATTCAGATATGTATCTGGGAGATGGACTCCGCTACGAGATCAGCGATTTCCTGACGAAGCTTCGTGGGAATGAAAGCAGCAACTTCAAGCTGACGGCAGAGGAATCAATCTTTATGGCAGATATGATGGAGAAATTCCTGATGGAACAGGGACGAAAAATAGAATAGTCGGAATAAAATAGAAACGCCCTGTATATTAATGCAGGGCGTTTGTGTATTGGTTATATTTGTCGATAATCTGTTGGATAGAATTGGCGTGAGCCTCAATATACGCATCACTGCACTGTTCTATCAGCTTTGACATATATCCAAACCCCATACAGCTTTTATTCTCATCTCTCAATAGAAAATCTAAAAGATAGGATAATGTTTCTTCAATCGTAACATTCTTCTTTTTCTGGGCTTGAGTAAGTAAGATAACAGGTGCAATCCAGGCAAAAGAATGGTATACATATGTCTGAATATCGGTATCTGCGATATCTTCCGGGCTGAATTCCAAGAGCTGCAGTTGAGAAAGCAATGATTCATCGGCAGCTTCCCCCATATAGTAGTGGAGGTTCTGGAGGCTGGTGTTGCTGAGCGCTTCAATGAGCTGACTCGCTGATTCGTTCATTGTGATGGATATATTATTCATATAACGATTTCGGCAGCGTCTGGAACACAGATGACCGAGATTGGCAAAGTAGTTGCGCCCGATACGTTCTGCTACATAGTTTCGGGACTTATAAGAAGCGTGTTCCTTGACGTGTATCTCGGAAATTGCTTCCCATTGTACGGCAAACATGGTTTTGTAACTATCCATGACATAGTGTCCGGCAGTTTGTGATGTGTTCAATACAAGGTTATATATGATTCCCGGATAGGTAATCATATGCGTTGCTTTGCACATGGCAACTGTCATGCTGCCGCAATCTGAATAGTATGGTGAGAAGAAATCAATGTGGTTCTTCTGCAAAAAATCGACATTCATATAATGGAACAACGAATTGTAATATACGGTCTGCATAAGTTCTGCAATAGATATGCTGCGGTGGACGTTCGTATATATCCGGTATTCCGGTATGCTGCGTGCCACTTCAAAAAGCTTCTGGTCTTTAAACACACAGGACCGGTAGCCAATCCAGATAATATCCGGAGCAGATTCCGTCATGACCTTTGCGAGTCCGGATAATGCATCTTCTTCGATGAAATCATCCGCGGCTAAAAAGGTGGCATATTTGCCGGAGGCTTTTTCTAATATTAGGGACATTCCTTTTGCCCAGCCAACATTTTCTTCACTTCGGGAGATTTTGATTCGCGAATCGTAATTCGCATAGTTCGATAGAATGCGCCAAGGCTCTTCACTGGTTGTACTATTATCTAAAACAAGAAGTTCCCAATCCTTAAAATCCTGATGCAGAAGTGATTCGATGGAATATGTGAGAAGCGATGCGTCATTATAAGTACACATGGCAAATGTGATAAGCGGTTTTTTGGTACAATCCATGATTTTCGCCTTTCTTACAAGAAGTATTTGATTTATAATAACATAAAGATATTTTTTTATAAAGAAAAAAGAATGAATATGAAAGGACTTTTTGAGAAAACGATGATGAAGATATGGGCACATAGAGGCTGTAGTCAGAACTACCCGGAGAATACGATGACGGCTTTCAAGAAAGCGTGTGCAATTCCGGGGCTTGCGGGAATCGAGACGGATATTCAGATATCGAAGGATGGTCATCTGATGGTGCTCCATGATGAGAGGGTGGACCGCACGACAGATGGAACCGGATTCCTGTGGGATTATACATATGAAGAATTGAAGCACCTGCGAATCGATGCCGGAGATGGAAAGAACGAGCGGATTCCGTGTATCGAAGAACTATTGGACCTGCTTCAGGATAAAGTGCGCGAGGATGCCGCATTCAAGTTAAATATTGAATTGAAGAACTCCGTATATCCATATCCGGGGATGGAAGAAAAAATAGTTGAGTTGGTACATAAAAGAGGATTGCAGAAGCATATCGTGTATTCTACATTCTATGCAAAATCATTGGAGAAATTATCGGGGATTGATCCGGAAGCAGAGCTTGGAATCCTGGATATGCATGTATCCGATTGTCTGTATAAGATCAAAGGCGGGTGTAAAGCGGCGGCGGTGCATCCGTTCTGGAGAGGGATAGATGTTCCGAAAGAGGAATTGAGAGGGATTATAGTTCGTGCATGGATGTCCGGACATCTGTATCCGGAGAAGCCGACGGGAACCAGACTGGATTTTAAACCATTAGAGGAACAGGGGATTACAGATATCATATTGAACGAACCGGAAGTGTATTTGTAATTTGTCATCGGAATGCGAGTATGAAATAGTGGAAACCGATTGAAATTCCTGAAAATAACTAAATATTTTAATGGCGATATCCGATATAATATGTGAGATATTATGTGTAATGTGAGCAAAACGGAATTTGCTCTTGTGCGAACGGAGTCGCGGATACAGAAGAAGTTAGGAAAAGAGTAGACCCTCGCATAGAATTATGCGGGGGCTTTGTATATAGACAGAAAAATAAAGCGGAGAATCTTAAATGCTAGAAAATGAATGTAGTGTGGAAGGCGGATTCTTTGACACCTCTTTAGAGGTAAGCAGGTAACAATGACTTATAGTCGCAAGGCAAACTTACCGGGTAGGTTGGTAGTTATGATATGGATGAGGAAGATAGCTATGGCAGAAAGATATTATTTAACAGAGACAGATATAAAGAAAGTTCAAAAAATAGAATTGGAATTATTGATAGAATTTGATCGCGTTTGTAAGAAAAATAATATAATCTATAGTATAGATGGTGGAACGCTTTTAGGAGCTGTTCGGCATAAGGGGTTTATTCCGTGGGACGATGATGCGGATGTAATAATGAATAGATGCGAATACAATAAGTTGATGGAAATAATAGACTTTGAATTGGATAATACTAGATTTTATTATCAGGATATGAATCGAACAGAGGGATATCGATGGGGATATGGGAAATTACGACGAAAAGGAACAGAATTTGTTAGATTGAATCAAGAATTTATGCCATATCAACAAGGTGTGTTTTTGGATGTGTTTGTTTGTGATTATGTTCCCAACAATTATTTTTTGCGTGCTATTTGTAATTTCGTTTCGTTTATGTATAGAAAGATATTTTATTCGGAAGTTGCAATTCGAAGTGAAACGGGGATTAAGAAATTAGGATATTTGTTATTAAACAAAATACCAGAAAGTAGGGTAAAAAAATCGTATAACAAATATATATTACGACGTAATAAAAAAAAGAGCAATTGGGTAAAATGTTTAACTTTTCCAGCATGTAATCGAACATTCGGATATAAAAAAGAATGGTATTCGGATGTTCAACCTATAATATTTGAGGGAGCATCACTTTTAGGATGCAAAAAATGGGATGAATATTTGACTTTCATGTATGGTAATTATCTAGAACTGCCACCCAAGGAAAAAAGAAAAGCGCATCCAGTTTCGAAGTTAAAATTTAGTTCTGATGAGGAGAGATAGAAAATGAATAAGATTATGTTTGATATAGCGATAAATATGAATGATGGAATTCCGTGGGATATAAGGACGTATGCAAAGATATTATACAAACCATTTTCTATAATAGAACAAGAATATAAAAATATGGAACATGCTGGGTATGTTGCAGGAGGTAGATTGACATTAAAAGCTAAAAAATATTTAGAAGTACATAAAATTGATACAGCAATTATTTTGGCAGCGGGTATTTCTTCGAGATTCGTTCCTATTTGTTTTGAAACACCTAAAGCTTTATTGAAGGTAAAGGGGGAGGTTTTAATTGAAAGACAAATTAAGCAATTAATTGAAAAAGGGATAAAGAATATTGTGATTGTCATTGGATATATGAAGGAAAGGTTTTATTATCTTAGGGACAAATACGGAGTGGTTTTAGTTGAAACAGATACGTACAATGTAAGAAATAATCATGCAAGTGTTTATGCTGCAAGAAAGTATTTAGGTAATACTATAGTCACTTCTGCAGATTTATATTTTAATACAAATATATTTCAGACATATGCATATGATGCATATTATACTTGTGTATATAAAGAAGGACAAACAGAAGAACGAGGAATAGAAACAGATATATATGATAAGATTAATAACACTTTTTATTCTGCAAATGATACATGGGTAACTTTGGGATATGCATACTTTAATAAAAGATTTTCTGAAAATTTTTTAAATATATTAGAAGAGGAATATAATTATCCTGAGACGATGGGGAAATTTTGGGCAGATATTCAAGATGAACATCTGTCTCAGCTATACATGTATGCTAAAAGATGTGATAATAATATTATTTATGAATTTGATTCATTAGAAGAATTGAGAGAATTTGATACCGATTATATTAATGATACAAAATCAGAGATTATTTCAAAAATGTCAATTGAGTTAGGGACGAACCAAGGCAAATTGAAACAATTTAAACCGATTTCTAAAGAAGATTTGAGTCGAGGGTTTACTTTTATTTACGAACAACACAAATATTTATGTAAGGTTGCGAATGACCATAGCATTGTCAGTATTAAAAGATATGATGATAGTTTGCAAGAATTATTGAATCTTATAGAGAGTTTTTCTTCGTATTATAACATGACTTTACCATTATGCGCAGCAGAAAATGTGATATCACCATTTGTAAAATTGCCATTGTCTATGGGATTTCAAGAAAGATATATTGTTGGAAATACATATTCATATATGGAAAAAGATAATTTTATTGGAAGCACATATTTGTTGCCTTTCTATCAAATGATTTCTGAAAAATGCGAGAAAATATTTCATGCGAAATATACAGATGCTAGAACTTTAACGGGGATGAATTGTTTAATGATGGTGCTCACCGCACTTTCGAATATTGGCGATAAAATTGTCATATTAGGAACAGATGCAGGAGGACATTCTTCTGTAAAACCAATAGCAGAGCGGTTAGGGCTGGCTGTATCTGAGGCACCGTTTGATTATAAAAAACAGGATATAGAGTATGATAGGTTAAATGTTTATTTAAAGGAAGAAAACGTAAAATTTGTTCTTATTGCTCCTTCGGATATAATCCACCCTTTTGAAATTCAGAAGATGAATACGGAAGAAACAATATTATTATATGATGCAAGCCAGATATTAGGGTTAATTGGGGCAGGGATAATAGATAATCCTTTAGATGAAATAAAAAATATGGTTCTTTTCGGAGGAACTCATAAAACTTTTCCAGGTCCTGCAAGCGGAATAATAATGACAAATGATGAAAAAATTCATACAAAACTAGAGACTACAATCAATCCAATATATATTCGTCATACACAAATGCATCAAAAGGTAAGTTTGTTATTTGCGTTGATTGAATTTGAAATATTTGGGAAAACATATGAGGAGCATATCATTGAATTGTCAAATTCGCTGGCACAGGCACTTCATAAATATGGGTTTAATATTGGCACTGCAGGAAACTTATATACGGAAACACATGAGATTTTTATGTATACAAGCGAGGATGTTATGAATCGAATATATGAGAATGGAATTAGATTTGGTATAACATTTAATAAAAAGCATAAAAAATTATTTCATGGTTATGGTATAAGGTTTGGAACTCAAGAAATAGCAAGATATGGTTGGCCCAAGGAAACTATGAGCCAGATTGCGGAGATTATTTATGAAATATCTAAATTAGAAGTAGATGATGCAAAAGTACATGATTTAATTGCAAGTCTTCCAGAAAAAAAGATACAGTATACTTTTGATGAATCAGAAATTTTACGTTTTAAAAAGTATGTTATGTAAAAATATAGAGGTGGAAATGGAAAAAATAAGTGTAATTGTTCCCATATATAGAGTAGAAGATTATTTGGAACAATGTATAGAAAGCATATTATCACAGACATATACGAATTTAGAGATTATACTTATAGACGATGGATCAGATGATCGCTGTCCGCAAATATGCGATAGTTATGCTCGTAGAGATAATAGAATTGTTGTCATTCATAAAAAAAATGGAGGACAAGATGAAGCGAGAAAGGTTGGAATGAAAGTTGCAACAGGAGAATATATAGGATATATCGATGGAGACGATTGGATTGATCCGGAAATGTTTGAAGTATTAATACAATATGCTATCAAGGAAGATGTTGAAATTGTTGAATCTGGAGTTGTTGATTCATGGGAAGATGGAAGGCGAGAAGAAAGAGTGTCTTTTCTTGAGGAGGGAAGATACAAAGGCGAAAGATTCGATAAGTTGCTTGCACCATTTTTAATATATTCAGGTAAATTTTTTAGACATGGAGTAATGCCGTATTTGGTTACCAAACTGTTTAAAAAAAGCGCTATAGAAAAATATCAGATGTTAGAAGAGCCAACCGATAATTTGGTGGACGATGTTATGTGTGTGTATCCCTGTATTATTGCGAATAGATCTATATATGTTACTCATAAATGTTTTTATCATTATAGGGTTCGGGAAAATTCAACCAAAAGAACAGTACGAAAAGATATTCCGATAATAGTAAAAAAACATTATTACAATTGGATTAGTCGATTTAATGGTGCAAAAGAAACCGATAATATTGAATTTCAGATTCGTTATTTCGTATTGTATTTGTTACTATGCAAATGCCCATATATGTTTGATAAAGGAATTGAGGGATATTTAAAACCATATGGAATAGTTCCGTTTAATTGTAAAATTATTCTGTATGGAGCTGGGACCGCGGGTATTAACTTATATAATTATTTAAAAAATCAAGATAATATTAATGTCTTAGCTTGGGCGGATAAAGGATACAGAAATTTTGCTAAAAGTTGGAATATTATTCCTCCATCAGAGATAAAAAAATATCAATATGATTATATAATTATTTCAATCTTATCAGAAACAGCTGTGGTAAGTGCAAGGGCTGACTTAATTCAATTTGGTATACCCGAGAATAAGATAAGATGGATAAAAGCGGAATATATCGAAGCACCGGAAAAATTATTTAATGAGTGTGTCAACAGAGAAATATAGAGGTTAAATACAATATGCGGAGATAAGGTGGAAATAAAAATGGTAAAAAAACCAAAAGCAATAGCTATGTATCTTCCTCAGTTCCATAATGTGAAAGAAAACAACATGTGGTGGGGAGAAGGATTTACAGATTGGCGGGCAATGGAATGTGCAAAACCATTGTTTGATGGTCATAAGCAACCGAAGTGCCCTTTAAATAATTATAAATATGATCTTATGGATAAAAAAACTATGCAATGGCAGGCAGATTTGATGCATAAGTATCATGTTTATGGCTTGTGTTTTTATCATTATTGGTTTAAAGAAGGAAAAAAAATATTAGAAAAACCAGCCGAGAACTTGTTGAAGTGGAAAGATATAGATATGCCATTTTGTTTTTGTTGGGCAAATGAATCATGGGTAAGATCCTGGAGCAAACTGAATAATCAGAATGTTTGGGCAAGTCAATTTGAGACGAATTATAAAGGCGAAGATAAAAAAGGTGTTCTATTGGAGCAGGATTATGGTTGTGAGTCGGATTGGATTCAACATTTTAATTATTTAAAACCATTCTTTGCAGATCAGCGATATATTAAAAAAGATAATAAACCTGTGTTTATAATTTATCGACCTCTCGATATTGCGTGCATAGATGATATGTATGAATTATGGAATAAATTAGCAATTGAAGAGGGATATGATGGTATATATATGATCGGGGCATGCAGAAATGAAGAGTGTCCAAAGTTATTTGATGCCAGGTTCATTCAAGAACCGATGTCAACGATTAAAAAGTATTATAATGATAGATTCAATAATGTGAATAGGACAGAAGTCGCAAGATATGTGTCTTATGATGACATATGGAATACTTTGTTAAAGAATGAGCCGGTGGGGACAAAGACCTATTATGGAGGATTTACAGGATATGACGATTCCCCAAGACGTGGAAACGCTGGAACGGTTATCTTTAATTCAACACCTGAGAAATTCAAAGTGTATTTGGCAGATTTATATGCAAAAAATGCAGTTGCAGGAAGTGAATTTGTATTTATTAATGCATGGAATGAATGGGGAGAAGGAACATATCTTGAGCCGGATACAGAATATGGCTATGAATACTTAGAGGCCTTTTCTTATGCAGAAAACCATTATATGGAGGAAATGTATAAATATGAACAATCAGATTCTGATTCAGAAGAAGAAAGATTATTGGCGCGATTGCAAGAAGAGAAAACGCGTTATATAACAGAAAAATGTTTATTAGATAAATGGCTATATTTGGAAAGGAATAGGTGCTCTATTACTAAGTATTTTGAAAATAATAATGTGAATCATATCGCAATATATGGATATGGTATATTTGGGAAACAATTACTATCAGAAATAGAGAAGCAAGATAAGATAATTTGTGATTATATTATTGATAAAAATTCAGAAGGATTAAATATGAAAAATGTATATAGCCCAGATAATACACTCCCTAAAACAGAAATGATTGTTGTTACAACTATACATATTTATAATGAAATATACAATCTTCTAAAAAACAGGACAAATTGCAAAATTGTATCATTAAAAGAAATTATAGATGGTGTTAGTTTAGAATTGTAAAAAGAGGTGGATGTAAATGAAGTGGAAAAACAAAGGAAGAGAATTTGACGAATGCGCCTCTTCGATTTCAGAGAAATTCAAAAAAAATATATATGTTTTTGGAACGGGACAGGTAGGAGAACGGCTGGGATATAGTCTAATGAATTTTGGAATGCTGGGTGGATTTATAGATAACAGCATTAAGAAACAGGGCAGAGAATTTCTGGGAATGGAAGTGCTTTCTCTAGATGAGTATCTGGAAGGGACTGATGAGAAAGCTATTGTTATTGCAACTACATATAAGAATAATTCAAAGGAGATAGAAAATCAGCTTATTGGTGCTGGATTACATAGAGGACAGGACTATTATCTGACAGGTGAATTTGTTAGTAAAGTACTTCCTATACTCGCAGTTTATGAATATGATAAGACGTTTATGTGGTTGGCACAAATTGTTCTTACCGAGAGATGTTCTCTGAAATGTAAAAAGTGTGCACATGCATGTGCATATGTTGATTCTTCATCAAAAGATATGCCTTTGGAGGAAGTATATAAAAGTGCAGATTGTTTTTTTAAAAAAGTAGATTTTATTGGAGAATTTGTATTGATTGGGGGAGAACCTTTATTATACAGAGAGCTAGCAAATGCGATAGAATATATAGGGGAACATTATCGTAAACAAATGGGAAATTTTTGTATTACCACAAATGGAACGATTATTCCAGGAGAAGAAGTATTAATTGCGTGTAGAAATAATTGCGTGAAATTTGAAATATCAAATTATTCTAAAACTTTGCCATGGATAAAAGAACGACAAGATAAGTTGATCAAAGAATTAAATAAATATGGAATATCATACGTGTTGGCTTCAGAAGATGGAAATTGGATAGATTATGGATTTGATGAAGTAAATAACAAAATAGATGAAGATTATTTAATTGATCTATTTGATGCTTGTCATACGCCATGCAGAGAGGTACGAGGCAGTAAATTATTTTATTGTGTTATGGCAAGAAGTGTGTCAGACAATATGGGATTTGGTGAAAATGAAGAAGATTATCTTGATTTAGAGAAAATGAGTGAAGATAATTATAAAAAGAAATTGATAGAATATAATTATGGGTATTCGGAGAAAGGGTATTTGAAAATGTGCCATAGGTGCCGTGGGAAAAATGCAGAAAAATTTCCAATTCCGGTAGCTGAGCAGCTGACAAATGAAAATACTTAAGACAATTGATCTGTCAAAACCGAAGGATAATGATTTACAAGATGTATTGGTTTTGTACATACTTTTTAATAAGTTGTTTTATTGTAGGTGTAATCGAATGAAAAATTTATATACTATAATTTCAGATAAAAAAGAGAATATATCTCATATTGCAAATGCAGGTATTACTGCTGCAGTTATTATTTTTCTGTATTATGACGAACAGGTACATGAATACAATCGGTATATACAGAACATTCCAGAAGGCATAGATATTTATATTATATCGCCGAAGGAAAGCATCTTACAAGAGTTCCGAAGTAGCCGTTATATAAAAGTAAAAAAAGAAAATAGAGGCAGAGATATCAGCGCATTATTAGTATGTGCGGAGCCCTTTATTTTTAAGTATGATTATGTTTGCTTTATCCATGATAAGAAAGAGAAATGTTGCAATGATGAAGACTATATAAAATTATGGAAAAAAAATTTATGGTCTAATATGCTGGAATCAAAACACTACATAACAAATATATTAGAAAGTTTTCAAAATGATAAAACTTTAGGAATGTATGTACCATTTCCACCGCACAAAGGAGATAAGGGTGCATGGATTAATGGGACATGGGGGAAAAACTACAGTAATACCCACAAATTAGCTGATTTATTAAATTTGCATGTAAACATTTCAGAGGATGAGCCGCCGATTGCATTAAGTACAGTTTTCTGGGCACGGACATGTGCATTAAAGAAACTCTATGGAATAAAATGGAAATATAAAGATTTCCCTGACGAACCGATAAGGGATGACGGAGAAATTAATCATGCAGTTGAGCGGATTTTCCAATATGTGGTTCAAGATGCAGGATATGAGGTTAAAGTGGCTATATCATCGTCTTTTGCAGCAGAATTTTTCCAGCAATTACAAGGTGAGTTAAGTTATCTTTGGACAAGTCTAAATGACAATTTAGGTATTCGGGATTATAGTGATATTAAGAATTACAAGGAGAGATTAGAGAAAATAAGGGACTTTAAACGTATAAATAATCAAATATATTTATATGGAGCTGGCACAAGATGTCGGGATTGTCTTAAGATTTGCAAAGTTTTGAATATAAATCCACAGGGGATTGTGGTATCTGATGGGAATGGTAACATAGAAAATGTTGAAGGCATTCCTGTTATAACAGTTGAAAGGTTTGAACAAAGTCCATCAAGAGGAATTATAGTTGCTGTTGTGGAGAAATATCAAGAAGAAATTATAGCAACTCTAGAAAAAAATAAGATAAACAACTATATATTGTTTTAACCGGAGGTGATTTGGTGATTGATATTTTAATTTGGGGCTTGGGAGAGCGATCAAAGATAATTATAGATTCTTTAAATTCAAACAAATGTCAGTTGATTGGATGTATAGATAGAGACAAGCATAACATAGTAATTGAAGGAAAAAAGTGGGAAGTAAAAAGAAAGGAAGAGATTAATAAAATTGCATTTGATTTTATAATTGTTACAACTTTAAATATAATTCAAATAAAAAAGGAATTAGAAGAACTTCAAGTACCAGATAATAAGATTATTTATTTTTGGCATGAAGAAATTTCAGAATATGATTTCTTAAATCCATATCCTAAGAAATATTACTTAACTAAATTGAAAATGAAGAAATTTGAATTACAGGTCAAAAATGCTAAATACGAATATGGAGAATATGTAGGGCCTATAATTAAACCTGCAGAAGAATTGTTAAAAATTATTATAGAAGAAAAAAAATCCTTGTGCCGTTTTGGCGATGGAGAATTTGAGATTATGTTAGGGCGTAATCGGGCAGCGTTTCAAAGGGTGAATGAGGATTTTGCAAAAAAGTTAATCCATGTTCTACATAATACAAATTCTAATGTTGTTGTTGCAGTTGCTGATAATTATGGATGTTTGGACAAATATACAGATACTGCAGCAGACGATATTCGGGGGTATTTAACAGAAGATGTTAGACATGAACATATGAGATTATTAGAGAAAAATAGAGTATATTATGATGCCTATGTATCAAGATCATATATGATGTACAAAGATAAAAAAATATCAAAAAAAATATTTGAATTATATAAATTACTATTTAAAGATAGAAATATAATATTGGTTGAAGGTAATTATACAAGAACCGGATATAATAATAATTTATTTGATAGTGCATGTAGCGTCAGGCGTATTTTGTGCCCTGATAGTAACTGCTATAATATATATGATGAAATATATAATTCAGTAATAAAAATTGCCAAAGACAACGATTTAATATTAATCACTTTGGGATCCGTGGCAACTATATTAGCATTCGATCTCGCATATTTGGGTTATCAAGCGATTGATTTAGGTCAATTAGATAATGAATATGAGTGGAGTTTGCGCGGAAGTCAAAATAAAGAGGCAATAAAAGGGAAGACTGTATCCGATATTGTGGAAGATGCCCATTTGGATAAAATAGATAAGGATCAAGCGTATGAGTCTCAGATAGTACTAAAAATAGATTCTGGGAGTAAGGAGACAATTAAAAATGAAATGGACGCATAAAGGACATGAAATGGATGAATTTGCCTTCTCCTTAAAAGATCAATTTCATAAAAGTATATATATTTTTGGAGCAGGACAAATTGGTGAAAATACAGGAAGATGTGTTAGAGCATTAGACCTGTTAGGAGGATTCATTGACAATAATAGAGAACGACAAGGAAAACGACTTTTGGAGTGCACGATTATGTCATTGGACAGGTATATGTCTGAAAATTCAGATGCTGCAATCGTGATTGGCGTTTCGAAAAGGTATTCTCATGAAATTGCGAAACAACTTGAAAAGGAGAATCTAATCCACGGAAGAGATTTCTTTTTTGAAGATGAGTTTCATAGCAAGATTCTTCCGGTTATCGCTTCATATTTTTTAAATAAAACTTACATGAACCTGGCACAAATCACATTGACCGAGAGATGCTCATTGAAGTGCAAAAAGTGTGCACATGCCTGTTATAATGTTGGCAATCAGACAGAAGATTTAGATTTATCAGAAGTATATAAAAGTGCAGATATGTTTTTTTCAAAAGTGGATTATATAAATGAATTTGTGTTAATTGGCGGAGAACCATTATTGTATAAAGATCTTTCAAAAGTAATTGTGTATATTGGAAACAAATATAGAAGAAAAATAGGAATTTTTAGTATTACAACAAATGGAACGATTATCCCAGATGAAGAAACATTAAAGGTAAGTCAAAAATATCAAGTACTTTATCGGATATCTAATTATGCAAAAGAATTGCCACGATTGCGTCAATCACATATAAAGTTGATAAAAAGACTTCAAGAATATGAAGTTGACCATAAATTATATGATGAAGATGGCTATTGGATAGATTATGGATTTGATTATTTAAACAACGACATGGACGAAGAAAAATTAATTAAAACATTTGACAGATGCTTAACACCATGCAGAGAAGTACGAGGCAATAAACTGTATTTTTGTGTGATGGCTAGAAGTGTATCAGATAATCTGCATTTTAATGAAGGGCAGGATGACTATCTGGATTTGGAACAATTGAACGATGATAATTATAAAAAGATATTATTAGAGTTTAATCTTGGGTATTCGGAAAAAGGGTATTTGGATATGTGTCATAGATGTCATGGTATGGATGCAGCAAATTATCCTATTCCAATAGCAGAGCAATTAGTGTAAGGAAGGAACTTAGAAATATGCCACAAAAGATATTAACAATCTCAATAGCTGCGTATAATGTAGAGTCATATATTGGTAAGACATTAGATTCGCTATTGTGTAAAAAAGAATGGCTGGATAAGTTGGAGATATTTGTTGTGGATGATGAGTCGACAGATGAAACAGCTATTATTGCGCAAAGATATGAGGAGAGGTATCCACAGAGTATTCATGTAATATATAAAAAAAATGGTGGACATGGATCCACTTTAAATTATTCTATTAGACATGCGACTGGTAAATATTTTAGAATGTTAGATGGAGATGACTGGTATGATACCATTTCTCTGGAAAAGTATCTGCAAAAGCTTATAAATGAAGATGCAGATTTGGTTTTGACTCCATATAAAAGAGTAACTACAAAGGAAACCACGGAAGTAAATCGGCATCATTTTAAATATGGATGTAAATATGAATTAGCAGGAAAAACATATGATTTGTTGGAAAACTTGCATGCAGCAGAGGCAACGATTCGAACAAGCCTGTTACAGGATAATAATGTTTCTTTACCGGAAAAATGTAGTTTTTCTGATGATGCATTTGTTTGTTATATGCTATTGTATGCAAAATCTGTTATAAAGTATGAAACAAATGTTTATCGATATCGAATTGGGGTTGAAGGACAAAGTATAAGCAATATAGGAAGAATAAGACACAAAAAAGATGGATTTCTGGTTGTTGAGGATGTTGTAAGGAATATCTCGGGATCTCTGAAGATGCAAGATATTCAAAAAAAACAAGCAATTTATAATATTTTGTGCAATACTTTGGAATTTCAATATGATACATTATTATTGCTAGATGATCTCGATGACGTAAAGACAATTATGAAAGAAGAAACTCCTAAGTTGTATGCTTATAATAACGATTTTATGAAGTGTTTTTCAAAGAAATCATGGTTGAATTTCTTCCTTGGGGAATTACTATTTAAGGTACCGCTGCTTCGGCTAGAAGAAAATGTGCCGATAATAATTGTTGGAGCAGGAAAATATGGCGAATTGGCGGTACGTATATTGATGCGGCAGGAAATACGTCCTTGCTACGTTTGTGACAACAATAGAGAACGACAGGGAACGAAGCTGCAGAATGTGGAAATTGTTTCGGTGGAGCGAGCAATTAATGTAAAGAATGCGATATTTTTTATTGCGGTGAAGAGTGACGGAATGATATTGCGTAAACAGCTAATAGATAGGAACGTAAAGGACTGTAATATTATTTATAACAAGTAAGCTGGTTGATTTTATTGGAGGGAACAGAGGAATCATGGGTGTAAAAATATCTGTCATTATGCCATCGTTAAATGTTTCGGAATATATTGATGAATGTATTCAAAGCGTGCTCAATCAGAAATTTGTGGAGATTGAAATACTATGTATTGATGCAGGATCAACAGATGGAACTTATGAGAAGTTAGAAGATTATAAGATGTGTGATAATAGAATTCAGCTCTTGCGGAGTGATAAAAAAAGCTATGGATATCAGGTAAACATGGGAATTAAGAAGGCAACAGGAGAGTATATCGCAATTGTTGAAACTGATGATTATATTGATAAGAATATGTTTAATGAACTTTATCTGCTAGCAGAAAAAAATCATTTGGACTACATAAAAGCTGGTGCAACATCTGTTAGGTCATTTGGTCAAATAAATATTTTGAATAAAATGAAATTTGGGGATGAAGAGCCGGGTATTTATAATTCTGTAATTTCGAGTAAGGAATATCCCAAGATTATTGGTATGGATTATTACATATGGCGGGGATTGTATAATAGAGAATTTCTATTGAATAATCAAATTTTTTGTAATGAAACAGCTGGAGCAGCATATCAGGATATTGGATTTACACACTTGGTAACAGTATATGCAACAAAATGTATGTTTATAGATAAACCATTTTATTACTATCGGTTGTTTCGTCAAGGAAATTCCACAACATCGTTAAAGGGAGTACAGTTTACATATCAGGAATATGTTAGATTGTTAGACGATTTGAATATATGTTCAAAAATATCTGGAGTACAGGAAAAGTATTTTTGGATTCGATATTCAAAAGCAATACTTTGTGAAATAAATTATATATTGAAAAATAATGGATTTGATTACAAATCAATAAAGTTAGAAGCATATTATGACTGGGTAAGAGAAATGTTGACCAATCATGTGATAGACATAGACGAGGTAGAAAGGCTTTTAGACAATGAGTCGACGGATGGAATTCGACGGCTATGTGATAATTTTGGAGAATACGCAAGGGTATTAAGAGATAAAGAACTGCAGGTTCAAAGAGATGTAGGTAAATTGTTTGAGTATATAAATGGGGATGAAGTGATTGTTTTTGGATGTGGGAATCTTGGTAATGAAGTTATTGAGAAATTGCTTGAAAAAAATATAGTTATTGAGGCAATCTGTGATAATAATCCGATATTATGGGGAAAGGAAATTGGATCATGGAAGATCGAATCTCCTCAAGTAGTGATGAAAAAATGTGCAGACAAAAAATTTATTATAGCGAATAAAAAGCATAGTGAGGATATAAAAAAACAATTGGAATACAATTCTGTACAGCATATGTATATATATAATGGGTGAATATCATGAAAAAAGTAGATGTTGCAATAATAGGAGCGGGAGTTAGTGGGTTATCGTATGCTAATTTTTGCGATACAGACTATCTAATTATGGAAAAAGATACAGTACCGGGAGGATTATGCAAAACCTTTTATTGTAAGGATTTTGTATGGGATTGTGCCGGACATTTTTTTCATTTTTCAGATCCGGAGATCAAGAATTTTTTTGAAAGTAAGATAGATGCGGGTGAAATTGTTATAGCGAAAAAGAATACAAAAATATATTATAAAGGCGAGTATATTGATTATCCATTTCAAATGAATATTCATCAATTGCCAAAAGAAGAATTTATTGATTGCTTATATGACCTTTTTACTAAACAGGAAAAAGAAGAGTATGAGAATTTTGAAGATATGTTATATGGAAAGTTCGGAAGGGGAATCACGGAAAAGTTCCTAAAACCATATAATGAAAAACTGTATGCATGTAATTTAAACGTGCTAGATAAAAATGCTATGGGAAGATTTTTTCCTTATGCAGATAAGGAGGAAATTGTTCGTAATTTTCGGGATCATACATATTGTTCTTATAATGATTCTTTTGAATATCCACAAAGGGGGGCGATTACATTTGTAAATGCGCTTTTAGAAAATGTTGATCAAGATAAAATTATGTATGGTACAAAAATACGCGATATTGATTTGAAACAGCATATATTGAAAACGGATAAGGAAGAAATCCAATATAACAGACTCATCAGTTCAATGCCATTAAACTCTTTTTTAATGATGAATGGATTAAGTCAATATAAAGATATTCTTAAAGATTTACAGGCAAACAAGGTTTTAGTTTTTAATTTGGGTTTTGATAAAAAATCACGAATTGACGATGTTCATTGGATATACTTTCCGAGTAAGGATATCAATTTTTACAGGGTTGGCTTTTATGATAATATTTTGAAAACTGGTAAACTGAGCCTTTATGTTGAAATAGGATATAATCTTGATGAAGAGATTAATATAGATGTAGAATTGGAAAAGACGATTAGTAATTTGAAAGAATGTGGAATTATTGCAGATCATAAATTGATTGGCTATAATTCGATCGTTATACCTTCTGCGTATGTTCATATAACAGAAAGAGTAAAGAAAGAAGTATCATGGGTTTTAGAACAACTTGAAAAGCAGGATGTGTATAATTTGGGACGTTATGGAAGATGGACATATTGTTCTATAGAAGATTGCATAAAGGAAGCAAAGAGACTGGCAGTTCAGAATAAATAAATGAGGAGTATTCTGTGCGATGATAGAGGAGACATTAATTCAGGAGATACCTAAAGGGTTGATTCAATGGTATGATTTTGGCGTCGGAGAGAATGTGCTTTATATAACGTACAATGACGGGAAACATGATGAGGTGTATTCCGTTTTGTTAGAAAAGAAGTTAAAAGTTGATTGGAAAACATTTTCAGATATCTTTGATAATAGGTCAAGTATAGTCAATGAATATGATTATATAGTTATGGGAAATGATATAGAGGTATATGATAATCCGAGTGATATATTAGAAGGTATATATAGCTGTTTATCCCCAACAGGTAAACTACTTCTAAGCGTTAATAACCGCCTTGGAATCCGATATTTCTGCGGGGATCGAGATCCATATACAGGACGGAATTTTGATGGGATAGAAAATTATCGCCGGGCATATTCGAAGAAAGAAGATACATTTAATGGAAGGATGTATTCAAAATCCGAGTGGGAGCAGATGCTTCGAAATGCAGGATTTGATACATATCAGTTTTATTCGATTCTGTCAGATTTAGATAATCCTTCACTGATTTTTGCAGAAGACTATCTGCCGAACGAGGATTTGGCAAATCGGGTGTTTCCGACATATAACTATCCGGATTCTGTTTTCCTGGAGGAAGAAGCCTTATATGCAGGTCTGTTAGAGAATGGAATGTTCCATTCAATGGCAAATGCATATCTGATAGAATGTTCTAAGGATGGAGTGCTTTCAGATGTCGACCATGTAACGGCGTCTCTGGAACGCGGGAGAGAAGATGCGTTATTTACAATTATACATAAATCAGGGATTGTCGAAAAAAGAGCTGCATATCCAGAAGGGCAGCATCGGTTAGAACAGTTAATAGCGAATGCCGCGGACTTGAAACAACATGGGATTCCTGTAGTAGAAGCGGCTCTGGATGGTCAAAGGTATGTTATGCCATATATAGAGGCGGAAGTTGGACAGGTATATCTGAAGCGATTGATTCAACAGGATAGAGAAGCTTTTTTTCAGGCGATGGATCGTTTCCGTGATTTGATTTTACAGTCTTCGGAGATTGTTTCTCCGGATAGTGGAGATGGAAATGGAGCAATTCTGAAGAAAGCATATGTAGATATGGTGCCGTTAAACAGTTTCTACAAAGATGGCGGGTTTATGTTTTATGATCAGGAATTCTGTGCAGATAATTACCCCGCTAATATGGTTATTTATCGCATGATTTCCACTTTTTATTCTGGAAATATTCAGTTTGAAAAGCTCTTGCCTATGCGGGAATTGCTGGAACGTTATGGATTGACTGAAAAATTAGAACATTGGCAGGAGATGGAATGGAAGTTCTTAAGTACGCTGCGGAAAGAAAAGGAATTGCAGGTTTATCATGAAACGTACCGCCGCAACCCGGAAGTCGTCAATGCGAACCGACAGCGCATGAACTACTCTGAGGAAGAATACCAGCGCAAATTTGTTGATATCTTCCGTAATCTGGGAGACCGGAAGCTGATTCTCTTTGGCTCTGGCGCATTTACAAAGCGGTTTATTGGTATGTATGGAAAATCTTATGAGATTGCATGTATTCTGGACAACAATGAGGACCGCTTGGGGCAGCGGTTGGATGGCTATGAAATCAAATCTCCGGAATATCTAAATGAACTTTCGAAAGAAGACTATAAGGTTTTAATCTGTATTAAGAGCTATGTATCCGTAGCGAAGCAGTTGGAAACAATGGGGATTACAGATTATGGAATCTTTGATACAAGTCGTTCTTACGCAAGACCGGCATATAGGCAGGAAGGGATTGATACAAGGACCGATTTATCTGCAAAGGCTGCGCAGTCGCAGCAATCACAGGAGTCCGGCACGGAAACGAAGAAGAAATACCATATCGGATATGTTGCAGGTGTATTTGACATGTTCCATACAGGACATGTGCGTCTGCTGCAGAGAGCCAAGGAGTTGTGTGATTATCTGATCGTCGGGGTTGTGTCGGATGATGATTGTTACCGGCAGAAGAACAAGTATCCGGTGATTTCCTGTGAAGATCGTGTCGAGGTGGTCAAGGCATGCCGGTATGTGGATCAGGTGGAAGCACTTCCGACAGGGTTTGGCGGAATCCGGGATGCGTATAAGATGTTTCAGTTCGATGTGCAGTTTTCGGGTGATGATCATGGCGATGATGGAAGCTGGCTTGCAGAGAAGGAATATTTGAACAAGCATGGCGCAGATCTCGTATTTTTTGATTATACGAAGGGAATCAGTTCGACGGAGATTCGTGAGAGGCTATAGCGATCGGTTTGGAAAGTAGTGTATGCACGGATGAAGTGACCGAAATCTTAGAAGTGGAGATTATATAACATGAAGATAGTATGTTCACCAAAAGGAATTGTAGATAAGGATCGTCCAAGACAGGGTATTATGGATATTGCGGATGCCGGATTCCTGGATCAGGGCGTGATCTGCGGACTTTCTGAGGATGAGACGGATGTATGGGGCGATGCGGCATGTGAGTATCGAATTGTCGAACCGATCGTGGAGGACGTAGAAAAAGATGTATTATGGACGGTCAACCGCGAATATTATCTGTCCTTGCTTGATGAAGCGAGAACACATAATGTGAAGATCCTGCTGAAAAATATGTGCCGGAATGTCGGTGGACATCTGATACGGGGCGTATGCTCGGATGCAGCGGAAGCTGTGGCGTGGGTCGATGCATTGAATACGGAAGCGGGAGAAGCACGCTTTGGATTCTGTGTGGATATGGGAGTTTGCAATGTATGCGGACAGGATCTGAATGAATATATTACGCCGCTTGGGAATCGGGTGAAAGCGGTGATCTTGCAGGATGGAAATGGAAGTGAAGCGCAGGCACTGCTTCCGTTTACAGCAGCGGATGAGAAGGCTTCGCGGACGGACTGGCTCGGGCTGATCCGTGGGTTGAGGAAGATTGCTTTTGATGAGATTTTGATTCTGAATTTGGAAGATACCGCATCTGCTACATCACCATTACTTCGCCCTGCGCTGTTGCGGTACGCAAAGCAGGTGGCAGATTATCTGTGCTGGCAGATCGGGATCGAGACGACGCTTGCCCGATATGAGAGCCGTGTGCTGTTCGGAGCAGGCAATATGTGCCGGAATTATCTGAAATGCTATGGTGAGAAGTACCCGCCACTCTATACCTGTGACAATAACCCGCATTTATGGGGAAGCAGACTCGATGGGTTGGAGATTCATAATCCGGAGGATTTGAAGAAACTGGACAAGGATACCGCAGTCTTTATCTGTAATATCTATTACCGCGAGATTGAGCAGCAGCTTCGAAAGATGGGACTACCGAATCCGATCGTTTATTTTAATGATGAGTATCTGCCGCAGTTTCATTTCGAGCGGTTGACGGATGAAGGGAGAAAATAATGCTTGAGATTGGTGTACAAAGCAGGAATATCGTGGAGGAACAGTGCCCGGAGAAAGGATTCCGGATGCTGAAGGATGCTGGGTTTTCCTGTACAGATTTTAGTTTGAACAGTTATCTGACGAACAAGGATTTATATGAGGGAAAGGTAAATGCCTTTTTTAGTCAGTCAATCCAGGAACTAGAGCAGTTTTTCTCGGCGCATAAGGAAGGCACGAAGAAGGCGGGAATCCGGATCAATCAGATGCACATGCCATATCCGGTATATATCCCGAATGGCAGGAAAGAAATCAATGATTTCCTGCAGAAGGAAATGGCGGTGAAGAGCATGCATATCTGCCATTTCTTAGAATGTAAAAATATTGTCGTGCATGGGTTTAAGCTGGCGCGGTTCCTTGGCTCGGAAGAAGCGGAATGGGATTATACCGAACGTTTCCTGAATACGATAGCCCCTCTGGCAAAGGAGATGGGAATCACGATCTGCATCGAGAATCTGTATGGTGGAATCGGCGGACATTTGGTAGAAGGCCCTTGCTGTGATGCCAAGAAGGCGGCTGCGCGGATCGACCGGATGAATGAGAGGTATCAGGCGGAGGTGTTGGGATTTTGCTTTGATACCGGACATGCAAATCTGGTTGGACTTGATTTCGAAGATTTTCTGACGACGCTTGGTTCAAGGCTTAAAGTTCTGCATATCCATGACAATGATGGAGTGGCGGATCTGCATCAAGTTCCTTTCACCTTCACGAGAGCGCGTGAGAATGTGACGTCCACAGATTGGGAAGGGTTTATCCGGGGATTGCGTAAGATTGGATTTGATCAGGTGCTTAGCTTTGAGACCGCGCCTGTCCTCACGGCATTTCCGAAGGAACTAAAGGCGCAGGCACTCACATTGATTGCACAGATTGGTGCGTATTTTGCAAAAAAAATAGAAAAATAAAATATTTTTCTATAGAAAAATATTCAAAATGGGAATTTTTTCGATAGTTATGTTACGAAAGCATCCCTTCTTGCAGGATTGTATCCTCTTTGACATCAACAGCCATAGTTCTTCCGATGATTTCATTCATCTTTTCAGGTGGGATTCCCGTGCCGGGACGCTTGTAGGTAAGCATCTCCGGTGTGAGGATCGCGCCTTTTTTGATGTCGCAGGTGGTGACGATCGAACGTCTGGCGTTGGAGCGGGCAGATGCCTCGGAGTCCAGACATTTCAGATCATAGCTGCCTCGCAGGGTGTCGATGAATGCAATCCCCTTCAGGATATTTCTTGCATCATCCGGGTCCATCGCGTGATAGTGGTCGTTGCCCTTCAGTGTTTTATCCAATGTAAAATGCTTCTCTACGATGACAGCTCCAAGATTATATGCAGTTTTGATCACATCGGCGCAGGTATCCGGCTTTGTGTGATCCGAATAGCCAATGAGGATTGGAGAACCATTTTTGTCAGCGTAAATTGGATCTTCTGCGTAGCTTTTTTTCAAGGAAGTGATTTTGTTCAGGTTCGCATGCCCGTACGGTGTCGGATATTCCAGCACGCAGTGAAGCAGTGCGATTGGCTGGTCGTTGACACTCCGAACCAGAGACAGGGTACGGGTAATCTCGTCCTCGTTGGAAGCTCCGACAGAGATCAGCATCGGCTTTCCTTTTCGCGCCTGATATTCGACGAATGGCAGGTTGTTCAGGTCAGACGAAGAAATCTTGTAGACGTCCATCATGGAATCTAAGTAGTCTGCGGAAGCAAGGTCAAAAGCAGTTGACAAAAACTCGATTCCGAGCTTATCGCAGAAGTCTTTTAATTCGCGGTATTCCGCTTCGCCGAAATGGTCGAATTTCTGAAAAAGCTCATACTGGGAGGTGGTTGGCTCTTCCGTGGTATCCCAATAAGATGGGGAGGCTTTTGCAGCCAGTGTGCCAGCCTTATAGCTCTGGAATTTTACAGCGTGGATACCGGCATCTTTCGCTTCTTTGATCATCAGCTTTGCGGCGTCCATCAATGAAATGTCAAATTTTGTTGCGATGTCATAATAATTTACTCCGATTTCTGCGATCAGGACGAACTTGCCTGCCAGCGCGCGGTCAATAATTGTACTCATATAGCATCCTTTCTGTGCATTGCACCATGCGGTTGTACTCTTCGTGTTTATCTGATAAAATTATAGCAAGGTATAGATATTTTCGCAATCGAAAGTAGCGTGATTCAGGTGGGTGAGAGTTGTGTAGATGATATATATGCCGCACAGTGATGTGTATGGTACATAGAAGAACGGAAACTCAGACACTTGCAGATGAAAAATAAGGAGGCAGGAAATGGTACTCGCAGTTATTCCCGCACGTGGCGGGTCTAAAGGAATTCCAAGAAAAAATGTACGGCTGATGCACGGAAAACCTTTGATTTATTATTCCATTCAAAATGCACTTGCGTGCTCTTATATTGATGATGTGGTGGTGTCTTCCGATGATGAAGAAATCTTGAGCATCGCTGCGATGTATGGCGCAAAAGCCATGAACCGTAATAGTGCACTGGCACAGGATGCGGTGACACTGGATCCGGTGATTTATGACGCCGTGCTCCGGATGGAACAGGAGACTGGGAAAACGTATGATGTGGTCGTAACATTACAGGCGACCTCACCGCTTCTGACGGTGGAGACATTGGATGGCGCGTTGAAATCATTCTTGGAAAGCGATTTTGACACTTATATCAGCGCAGTGAACAAACCGCACCTTTCTTGGACGACGAAGGATGGCAGATGTGTTCCGAATTATGAGAAACGTCTGAACCGTCAGCAGCTTCCGCCGAATTTCCTGGAGGCGGGTGCATTTCTGATCACAAGACGGGCATGTATGTCGGAGAACAACCGGATTGGGGCAAATGCATCCGTCTATGAGATGCCGGAGAAAGAGGCGATTGATATTGACAGCTATGCAGATTGGATCGTATGCGAGCAGGAACTGTCGAAGAAACGGATTTTGTTCCGGGTAGATGGATACCGGGAGCTTGGCATGGGACATATCTACCGCTGTCTGACACTTGCATACAGTTTGACAGGACATGAGATATTATTTGTCACGCGGGAAGACCGGACAGAGGGCTATCAGAAATTATTGGATTCCCACATGCATGTCCAGCCGGTTGGCAGCGATGAGGAATTTTATGCACTTGCAGGAAAATGGCAGCCGGATGTGATAGTCCATGACTGCCTGAATACCGAGCGGGAATATATCCTGCAGTTAAAACAGCTTGCAAAGCGCGTTGTGACATTGGAGGATATTGGCTCTGGCGCCGATGTGGCAGATGTAACGATCAACGCATTGTATGAGGACGATAGCAAGGGTGAAAACTACTATTGGGGCGAAAAATATGTCTGCCTGAAGGACGAATTCCTGATTGCACCATGTGCGGAGTACCATGAGCAGGTAAAGAAGGTGGTTGTGTTATTCGGCGGCAGTGATCCTTCGGATTTTACCTACCGTGCGTACAATCTGGCGAAGAAAATGCATGCGGATTTCCCGCACATCAGCTTCCGGTTCGTACTTGGCGCCGGATATGATAACCATGTGCATAAGCTGTCGGATGATGAAGCCTGCAAGATCAAGGTGGTAACGGATATCAAGCGTGTGAGTGATGCCTTGTCCGATGCGGATCTGGCGATTACCTCACAGGGAAGAACGGTGTATGAGCTTGCGGCGATGGGCGTGCCTGCGATTGTCCTGGCGCAGAACGAGCGCGAGACGAAGCATACGTTTGCCCAGATGCACAATGGTTTCTTGAATCTTGGTATGGGAAATCAGGTGAGTGATGAAACACTGGAAAAGACTTTCCGGTTTGTCGTAGAGACTCCGCAGATCCGTGCGGAGATGCGGAATCTCATGTTGTCGCATGATCTGCGCAAAGGAATTGAACGTGTGAAGCAGTTGATCTTAGCAGATGAGTAATGGAATATTTATGCAGTTATGTCTGACTGATACAAGATAGATTCAGTCAGATATAACTGTATTTAGAATTTCGGTCAGGCGTGTATCATAGGTATGATAGCGCTTGATTTTTTCATAGCCATTTTTGGCAATCTGTAATCGTTCTTCTTCGTGGGATAAATAATAATCAATCTTCTGGATCAAATCATCGACACTGTCATAGAGTACCAGATCCTCCCCGGGTATGAAATATTCTGCAAGCTCCGGCTGATAGTTGGACATGAGGAACCCGCCGCATCCCATGATGTCAAACGCTCGCTGTGGAATACCGGATTTGATGGAGCGAAGTGTCATATTTAAATTGATTTTGCTGCATTTAAAAATCTTTGGCATCACACGTTCGGAATCTGCGATACCGCAGTTTTGTACATATGGGAGCATCGAAGTATTGCTCTGGGTGTACAACTTCACATCGAAGCGTTTGCTTAATTCGTCGAGAATGTGGATGCGTTCTAGCTCTGTGCAACGGCAACTGATGTAGTCGTCTGCGATGATTCCTTTTAAATCTGTCTCATAATCGTCCGGGAGCGGATCAAAACCAACAGCATCTACGAAATCTGACACCCATTTGTCGCTGATGGCATCCTCAATAAAATTATAGCCAAATACATTTTGCTGGGCGGAGCAAAGTCCCTCCACATAGCCTTTGATATAGGCAGGCAGTTTGTCTACGATATCATCATAGCTGTTTTTCTCAGAATAAAGAGAACCTACAAAAGAGATGTCTGCATCGTATCTGGCGTGGTCAGCCTGTGTCAGTGTAATGGAATCAAAATGTTCGAGATCGCAGGCAAGCAGTGTATGGAAGCTATTGTTGGGATTGCGATGCTCGAATTTTGCCATCTGTAATTTATCGAAGTAGAATAGACGATTGTGTGGATAGACAATCGTGTTCGAGTACAGTGTGGAACAAGGACAGTCAACCATATAAGAGATATATGGAATGCCAAATGGTTTACAGGCACGGGCTATAATCGGAGCGAAACAGACGGAAAAGACGACTTTAGCATCCGGATTATCCTGTATGAATGCTGCAAGACGAAACATATAGTTTTTGTCATAATCCTGCAAATCTTTTTCCGTATGTAATTCGACTACTTCATGACCAAGACGTTTCAGGCTTTTTATAATTCCTGGTTCACAGATGCTATATCGTCTGCATAAAATGATCTTCATAAAAAAATCCTTTCTGAGTGGTAGCTTACGATTGCTTACATCGTTCAATTCCGGCAAGAGCAGGTGCATAGTCGCCAGCCTTCTCATAATAGGAGATCGCGTTCGCCTTGTCTCCCAGACATTCCAGAATTACGCCGACGTTGTAAAAGGCAGAATAGGAATTAACTCCATCCACGACGCAGGACGGAATCTGCGTGGCTGCGAGAAAACTCTCGACTGCCTTGGAAAACTGTGCGTTGTTCATATAGATTAAACCAAGGACAAACAGGTAATCTGCGTCCCCCTTGAAATCGTCATAGACCGCCTCTAACATCAGGGCATCTGCAAATCGTTTCGTGTTGATCAGGCAGTAGCCATAGAGGTTGATGATGCTGTGAACATAGCTAAGCTTCGTGTCAAGTGGCAGTTCCATCGCCCGTTCAAAATAAGGAATCGCCTGCGCATACTGCTTGGAATAAAAATAAGAATTGCCAATCTGGTAAAGCGTGTAAGAGTCATCCGGCTGTGCTTCTAATTCCCGAAGCAAAAGCTTGAGATTCCGATCCGCCTTTTCGGCGCGGTATGCGTCATTCCCCTGATAGCCGACATGGGTGACATAGATTGGAGCATCAAAATAATCCGGCTCTGTGGATGTATCGAGTGGGACAATCTGCTCGTGGATCCGTCCTTCAAAATGGTATAGCCTGCGGGAGAAGAGACGTGCGATCGGTTCCGTACTGCTCATCATCTGCCCATCGCTTTCGTACAGACTCTTGATATGGATATGGCCGATGGAAGCAGGCATGGTCTGCATCTGTTCCAGCAGTTTCGGCATGTCGAACATATCGACAAATTCATCGGAATCCAGGAATAAAATCCAGTCGTTGCCGGCCTTTTGCACCGCGTAATTCCGGGCGGCAGAAAAATCATCACACCATGCGAACTCATACACACATGGGGTAATTGCAGATGCAATCTTCCTGGAGTCATCCGTAGAACCGGTGTCCACGACCACGATCTCGCATCCGAGATCTTTGATCCGGTCTAAGCATATTTTTAAATTTTCGCATTCATTTTTCGTAATGATGCATATGGATAGATTTTGCATGTTTTGTACGCTCCGTTTTCTGATAGTTCCATTATGGATGGGATTGCGGGAGGTGTCAAGCACAACCATGATTCGGCGGCGATTTTGTTGTTAGATTTCAGGTTTTAATTGACATTCTGCTAGTATACAGATAAAGTGAAAGAAGATGAATGAACGCAATTTGACAGGAAACGGATAAAAGACAGAAGGGATATGTGACAGAACATGGGGACGCAGGAAGAACTGAAATTTGATAAAGGCTCGGAAGCTTATGCAAAGCTTCTGGCGCAGGAAGAGCGGGAATGGCATGAGCAATACGATGCCCTGATAGATAGAAAGATAGAGATCTTTGATAAGCTTCTGCAGATGCATAGTGCGGAAAGCTACGCATTGATTGAAAAGCTTGTTGACGATGCGATGACAGAAAATGCTGCAAAATGGAATACATCGTATGCATGGATTATCATTTTCACACAGATTTATCAGGCGGAGAAGAATGCCGGCGAAGTGTGGACACTGTTTGATCTTGCAGATGATTTGGAGAATCTGATAGCGATTGTACAACAGGTGAAATTCCTTTTGTGGGAAATTGTATTTTTGCAGGAGAAAGAGTCAGAAGAACTGCTTCGAAGCTTCGTAGCACAATATGATATGCAGCCGGAGCTGTTACGGAATCTGGTTCGTATTTCTTGCCTGGAACCGGAAACCATGATAGACAGATTAAGAAAAGATATAGGCTTAAATCTGTAGATGGAGACAATGAAACAGGTCTGTTTGATTCGTGGCAAATATGTGGATTGCAAGAGGGTAAGAGATGAACGAGAAAAAGATATGCTTCATCATGTGTACAAATAATGCACAATATGAGGCAGAAGCAATGCATTTTATAAGTAAATTACATGTGCCGCAAGGGTATGAGGTTGATGCGATCAGCATCAAGGATGCGAAAAGTCTGACTTCCGGGTATAACGAGGGAATGCGCGCCAGTGATGCAAAATACAAGGTGTATTTGCATCAGGATGTGATGATTGTGGAAGCGGATTTTATTGCAAGACTGTTACATATATTTGAAGACCCGGAGATTGGTATGGTGGGCATGGTTGGAACTCCTCACTTACCGGAGAATAAAATCCCCTGGTGGGCATGGCGTGTAGGGGCATTGTATACGTGTAATGTGAGTGCGATGGGAATGTTTGATTATGAATATCCGGAAGAAGCAAAACATGGTGTCATCGAGGTAGAGGCTATCGATGGACTTTTGATGGCTACGCAATACGATATTCCGTGGCGTGACGATCTGTTTGATAAGTGGGATTTCTATGATGTATCACAGAGTCTGGAATTTATCCGGCATGGGTATAAGGTTGTGGTTCCGTATATGGAGACGCCGTGGTGTATTCATGATGATGGATTCATGAATCTTAAGAATTATTATGAGGAACGGGAAAAGCTATTGAAGGAGTATGGGACGATGTAGCTTTGTCAAAATGCAGGAGGCAGGAATATGTCAATTACATTAAATGTTCCACAATACAGTGTGACAGAAGATACTGTTTATTGGAATGATTTATTTGAAGAACATAAAAATTTGCCGATGTTATGTATCGGTCGGGACAGCTATATAGAAGAAACGCAGGTGGAAGCCAATCCGGATCAGGATCTGTTGTACAGCATCCAGGTAGGACGTTATTCTTCTATTGCAAGAGATACCAAGATGATCATTGACTTAAACCATGATTACAAGCGGGTTTGCCAGGGGCGGATAAGTGGTGTGGCATATCAGCGTCCGCATCTCATCCGTCGCAAAGGTCAGGTTATTATCATGAATGACTGCTGGATCGGAAATGGCGTGATCATGCTCGGGGGAATCACGATTGGCAATGGAGCGGTTGTGGCAGCGGGGGCTGTGGTTACAAAGGATGTACCACCGTATGCGATTGTTGCCGGGAATCCGGCGAAGGTGATAGGATACCGGTTCGAGCCGGAACAGATTGCCGCGCTCAATAAGATCCGCTGGTGGAACTGGACTGCAGAGAAAGTCCGTGCGGCATCGGAGTTGTTGCTGGATGAGATAGACCCATTTATAGAAAGGTATCTGCCGGAAGCGGAACAGGAAATCGCCCGGATTCCGCAGATCGAAATCAATCCAATTGAAAAGATTTTGACTGGTGAAGATAAACGGTTGTTGTATATTCCTGATTTTGAACAGGATTATCCGACCTATCCGCGCGTGATCGATGCATTCGTGAGCTCTTATGCGAATACGAATTGTGAATTGCTGCTGTATGTGAGAGAGGATGCATTTGTTCCGGACAAGCTCGCTGTGTTGGATCGGTTGTTTGAGAAGTATGCGGATGTGGATTGTTATGTGAATGTATATGTGGGCAATCTGGAGGACGAACGGGGGCTGTTTGCACAGAGCGATGCGTATATTACAAACCGCAGCCTGGATAATGTAAAGCATATGGATATGGCAGATTTTTATGGGATACCTGTGATATCTTCGGTTGACCGGCCGATTTTAATTACAGAATATATCTGATTCGATTATGTAAGAGTAAACACGGTAAGCCGTTGCTTTGAACAGTGTCTTTGCATGCTATAAGTTGTATGAAGTCAAATGACAAATGGTATATATAGTTGTTGACACAATGTGGTATACTTAATAAAAAGGGGGATGTGTTTTTGAATACGATAGATGCAGATTGGGGATATAAGAACGCGGATAAATTTCCGATAACATTACGGGAAAAAATAAAAAATGATGGGTTTTCGTTTCCCGCGGAAACAGAACTGGAGTATGAGCCGATTTTGGCGTACCGTGGAATTACTAGGAAAGAAGGAGATTTAGCGGGAGTAACTAGAAGAGATTTTAGATCAAAGGCAGAGATGAAAGAAAAAAAGATACGTGGAAGGGTAATCGACCAGACGGATCCCCAATATTATGGTGTATCGTTATTTAAGGACAAGAAGGAATTCATAAATGCTTTTAAGTTCCCAAGACCGCGAAAAAAGATAGCGGTTGGATATATAAAGCAGGAAGGTGGACCACAGTATACAAATGAAGAGACGAAGCATGTTTGTTGGTGGTTGTTTGAAGATGTAGATTTATCAACATTCAAAATTGAAGAAAACGAAGATGGGAAATGTTGAGGAAGGTGAAAAATATGGCAAACGAGTTATGTTTCATAATAAATAATATTGAACTTCGCATGGAACAGATTTTGGTGGAGTTTGATGATGTACCTATTTTTTATCTCTGCAAAGGTAATGGGCAACTATACTTAGTAATAACAAAGGATATGGATGTTGAAGAATATCTGGTTGTAAAGATTTCTGAGCGAGAATTGTCAGATATGTTGCATGGAAAAGTAAGTATGCGACAGGCAATATTAGAACAGAAAAGATATTGGGATATTAAGACGGGAGATGAAATCGCTGATGATGAAGTGACAGAACATGATATAGCAGATATTCCACAAGAGGTGCTTCCATACGAAGATGCTTGTTATGAGGTTGTATCTGATGATGTGAAGTCATATTTGCAAATCCTTGATACAAGTTTGGCAATCAGTGCTACGGTAGATGAGTATAAAGAGGCGTGGAGGACTATAGCAGCAGGATATTCTTCTTTGATTAAAAGCATTACTTTTGAGGTACAAAAAGCGGTAGCAAAAGTTGTGAACCAGACCGATTGGAGAAATGAAATTAAATATGATATTACATTTGATTTAGAATATGGGGAAAATGAGGAAATCGTTGTGGATGAAGATGAAAATGAAGTGATGAATCTGGCAGCATAATAGAAATGAAATAAAAAGGGGAAAGCAAATGGCAAATAATATAAAAAGTGTTTTAAAATTAGAGAACTTGTATTTTAAAAAGATTTCATTTGAACGAAAAGGAATAAAGAATGAGAAGGATTTATCGTTTCAAATTCAGGCAGATGTTGAGGAGAATACAAAACAGTCACATTTGTATAAGATTACTCTTACTGTAACAGGGAAAAAAGAAGAAGAATATGATTTGGAGGTTTCAATAGTAGGTATTTTTTCGATTGATGAGAAAGCAAATATACCAGACGAAATGCGGAATACACTGATAGAAAAAAATACAATCGCAATATTGATGCCGTATGTGAGAAGTCAGATTTCTTTGATTACAGCGCAACCTGGTGTAGAATGCGTTGTGCTTCCGCCGTTTAATATAAACAATATAATTAAATAATGTTTGTGTCGACGTAGATCCAGCCGGGATTAAATAATCCCGGCTGTTTTTAACATGGTCACAATTCTTACATCGTAACTGTGATATTCTTTCACTTTCTCATATCCATTTTTCGCAATCTGTTTCCGCTCGTCATCGTGTGCCAGATAATAGTCGATTTTGGCGAGCATATCCGGGATGCTGTCATAGAGGACGATATCTTCGTCCGGGACGAAAATCTCCGGGACTTCAGCCTGATAATTCGACAGTACGAAGCCGCCACATGCCATCAGGTCAAATATACGGAGTGGCAGTCCGGTTTTGATTGGGCGGTTCGTCATGTTCAGGTTGATCTTGCTGCATTTGATGATCTGCGGCATCATGTTGTTCGAATCTGCACCGCCACGGCATTTGACGTGTTTTAATGGCGTGGTATCGGTCAGCGTCCACAGGTCAAATTGATAGTGGATTCCCTGCTTTTGTAATTCCTCAAAATGCGCGCCGATTGCATTGCAGGTGCGGATGCGTTCCTGTTCGGTGCATTTGTAACCGAGATAGGTGTCGGCGACGATGCCTTTCACATCTTCCGCGTAGTCTTCGCCAAGCGGTGCCCAATCGGCATATTTCTTGAATTCCTGCGCCCATTCGTCGGTGATGGAATCCTCCAACAGATTGTAACCATAGACATTTAACTGGGCAGCAATCAGTCCATCGACATAGCCGCGCATCGCATCCGGCAGGTCTTTCTCAATCGAGTTATAGCGGGTTTTCTCAGAGTATAGCGAACCGACGAAGGATATGTCACAGTCGTATCTGCGATGATCGTCGGCAGTTACTTTCACTGCATCCCAGGTTGCAACATCTGCGCCCATTGGCAGATGGAAAATACAGTCTGGATTCGCGGGTGAAAATTTCTCCCATTGCATACGATCTAAGACGAAGATCCGGTTTGTTGGGTAGGCAATCGTCTCGGAATAGAGCTGGAAACTTGGGCAGTCGACCGTCCATGATAGATACGGGAGCTTAAAAACCTTACAGCAGCGTGCGATAATTGGCTGGAAATTCACAGTAAATACGCAGGATGCATCCGGATGTTTCTGAATCAGATCCGCCAGTGCTTCGAGATAACCTTTGTCGTAGTCGACGCTCTCGAATTTACGAGTCATCGAGATAATCGTGATGCCTAACCGCTGCATTGCATTTGCAATTCCTTTTTCACAGATACTTCCCCATTTGCAATAAATGATCTTCATAGTTGTAGCTCCCCGCTTTCTTCCGAAGTAATATAAGGATATTATAATCGAGATGCGTGGGGGATGCAATGTTGCAAATGACGGTGGCTGTATTTTTCTTACCTCCCCCATTTATCAACTTTCCGGCACAGCTTGTCCACATGTAGCAGCTTGAACAGCAGGCGGCGGATGTGGTCAACCAGAGAACCGGCAAGCCAGATGGCGAGTGCGGCACCGATTGCGATCAGGCAGGTTACGATGGCATTGTATCTGACTGCCCACGTGAACGCGTCGGACAGGAAATGATCCCACATGAGCGGTTCCGCATGCAGAAGATAGACACCGAAGGATACCGGTGCGAACAACCGGATCAGTGCCTGCATGCATTTACCAGGTCTTAGTTTTGCGAAGAACAATACGAGGAATACGCCGCAGAAGAGAACTCCCGGTGCGGTATAACGCACGAATGCGTCTCCGTGTGACGGTACCTGATACAGACGCATGGTCAGCTTCTCGATTGCGAACTTGCCGAGCCACGTGAGTGCGGCACATGCAAAATAAGCGAGTAGTGCGGTGCGCTTCGATATGGTGTCTTCTATGTGATATTTCCGGATATAGGCCCCAACCAGATACAGAACAGTAATCCAGAGGAAGGAGTATCCGCGTCCGGCGCCTGTCGTATCCATGTCGAAGATCGAAGGGATGAGCGGAACGAATGAGAAGATCATAGCCAGTGTGATCATCAGGCGGTCGCATGATTTCCGGTCCAATGTCTCAATCAGGCGATTGAGAAATGGAATGAAGAAGAACATGCAGAAATAAGCTGTGAAATACCAGTACACATCGCTGAATGCAAATGGAAATAACGCACGGATTACAACCGTCTTCGTTACGACCTCCGGTTTCGCAATATAGAATCCAAGCGTGATCAGGCATGTATAGAACAGCACCTGCAGATAGAGCTGCAGAATGCGGGAATAGCGGAACTTTGCCCCGTAGTTTAAGTATCCGGAGATAATCGCGTAACAGTTTACGGCACAGAAGCATAGAATCTCGATCGCATATCCAAGCTCGTAATGCCAGGAAAATATATTGGAACTGCTTAAAATCCCGTTGCCAAGTACATGTAGAAGCGCAACCATGATCATAGACACGATCTTCAATAGATCAATACCGTAATTGCGCTCTGCATGAGCCGGATTTTTTTCATTTGCATGGCACATGTTTTTCCCTCCGTTCGCCGAATCATTAGAATCTTATTTTCGCATCCGCGTGCTTCCAATTATAATCTGTCACCACGCGTCAGCGTGATGACCTGCGCACGCATCCGCGTGCTTCCAATTATAACATTGTTCTTTTCTTGTTGCAACGCATCCGGGTGTGCATGCATAAAAATACCGCGGCATGCATAGAATTTGCCAAGATGCGTAGAAATGGCACATAAGTATGGATTCCGTTCTGTATAACACAGCCTGTGATGGCTTTGCCTATGATGAGGATAAATTAGAACTGCTTGTGAAATATGACAACAATCTGATAAGTGTTCAGCAGCTTTTGAAACCGGACTGTATAACGATCGTCAACAGCCAGTTTCTTGTCGCTTACCGGAATGCTTATGATAACGCAGGAGATCCTCTTTTGAAGTCTGCCCTGTTACAGATCGGATATGACAATATACCCAAATGCTTTGGACTTATGGATACGTCTGCGGTGCGGGCTGTCGGCGCAGATCAGGTCCAGGCTCTGCCGGGCTTATCGCTCACGGGCCGGGATGTACTGATCGGGTTTGTCGATACAGGCATTGATTTTGCCAATCCCCTGTTTCTGCGGCCGGACGGGACGACACGTGTGACAGCGATATGGGATCAGACGGAGGCTGCTTATCGTGACAGCCGGGAAGAGACCACAGCGGTGTTTGGATATGGGAGGGAATACACGGAACCGGTGCTTTCTGCGGCGATCCGTTCCGGACAGCCATACAATGAGGTGCCGTGCCGTGACGAAGAGGGGCATGGTACATTTCTGGCGTCTGTGGCAGCCGGAAATGTGTATCAGGATGATGCGGAGAGCTTCTCCGGTGTTGCACCGGAGGCGGAGATTGTTATGGTGAAGCTGAAGCAGGCGAGGCGGCGCTTGCGGGAGTTCTATCTGATTGCCGATGATGTTCCGTGTTATTCGGAGGTGGATATCATGCTGGGCGTAAAATATCTGATCAACAAGGCATTAGAGCTTCGCAAACCTCTGGTCATCTGTCTGGGGATAGGCACCAGCCAGGGGGATCATAATGGGAATCTGAACCTGGAACTGTATCTTGATACGATTGTGACACTTCCGGGGATCTGTGTAGTTGCAAGTGCCGGAAATGAACTGGGAAGTGGAGGACATTTCTCGAGTAATGCTTCGTATAGCCTGAATAATCAGAATAATTCTTTGCAGACGCGTGCGAGGCTTGTGCGGGATGAAACAGAGATCTTCGTTGGCGCAGATCATCCGGGCTTCTGCATGGAGCTGTGGGGGCGTGCCCCGAGTCTGTATCAGGTTGCAATCGTCTCACCGACCGGAGAACGGTTTGAACGGCTGGTGCCCAATCAGGATAACTATGGTCTGATTACGTTTCTATATGAGGGGACAATGCTTTATGCGGAAAATATCGTCGTGGAGAATAATTCCGGGGATCCGCTTGTGCTGCTTAGGTTCGAGCGTCCAACTGCGGGCATCTGGAAGGTGGAGGTTGCGGAAAACTATAACAGTTTTCCTGCCGGGTATGATGCATGGCTGCCGATTCGCCGGTTCCTGCGGGGAGATATACGGTTTACGAGACCGGATCCGGAAGTTATCTTATGTGCACCTGCAAATGCACGTGGCACGATCACGGTTGCAGGGTATAATCACCGGGATAATTCGATGTATCAGGAATCGAGCCGCGGATATACAAGAAAAGGGCGTATCCAGCCGGATTTTGCGGCTCCTGCGGTAGAGGTATATGGTGCATTTGCCGGTGGAAGCGGTATCCGGCCGCTGTTTGCCCGCCGGAGTGGCACGAGTGTGGCAGCAGCTTTTGCAGCCGGGGCAGCAGCATTGCTTCTGGAGTGGGGAATCGTGCAGGGAAACCGGTATAGTCTAAATACAGAGGTGATCCGCCAGCTACTGATCCGGGGGACGAAACCGGTCGTGGATACGGTTTATCCGAATCCATCCTGGGGCTGGGGAGTTCTGGATCTTGCGAGGGCATTTGAACTGCTGCGGTCGGGCAGCGGGCACTGAGCTATTTGACGGTATAGAAGCGGAAGAATCTCCCGGGTATGTGCACACGGTCATTTGTTTGTACTACTGCACCCGTTCATTTGCTGGTAATACTTGACATGAAGGTATGGTTCTCGATATAATAAAACTTACGGTACAGAACATATAATAGGAGCTGTATAAGTATGATATGTAAACATTGCAAAGCGGAAAACGAAGAGGATGCATTGTTTTGCAGCAACTGCGGAAAACCGCTTGAAGACGAAGAACAAGAGAACGGTACGGAGACACGTGGGAATACGAAGCTGTATATCGGCATATCGATTGCACTGATGATATTCCTGGCGAGTGGTCTTGTATTTGGGTTCTTTTATTTTAGTAATAAAGTACAAAAGGCGAATGATGAACGGAATACGATTGCTTCCGAGAGCGATGTAGCGGCGAATTATTTCCGGTCACAGATCCGTGAGCAGGAAGATGCCATCTCTGAGCTTCAGTCGGAGGTTGATATGCTGAAGGGATCGATCTCGGACTACCAGACAAAGGTATCGGATTATGAGAAGCAGATCGCAGACCTTGAGGATAAGGAAGAAGCGATGGATGGGCTTGCAAGCTTTACAGATGCGGTTCCTTCACAGGGGTATGAAGATATGTTCGTCAGTGACACGTTCCTGAAGTTCACGAATACAGAAAGCGATGAGACGGATGGCGATGGTACGGAAAGCACCACGACGGCATCTAACCAGCAAAGCAATGAGGCGGTTCTTCGTGTGTGTATCTCTGGCGATATTGAGGTAAGTGTGGAATCTTCCGATGAGGAAGTGGTGAGCTATGCATGGGACACAGCACCGGTTGGACCATCTGTTGCGCGGCTGCGTGTCATTGCAGGTAAGAAGGGAACGGCGATTCTTACCTTCACCAACAATCTGAACGAGGAACAGATCAAAGTTTATGTCTATGTGCAGTAGAAAAAACCGGGAATCCGATTAGGACTCCCGGTTTTTTTCTGTTCTTATACAGTTGGTGCCTTGTAGTTATCAGAGATTGTTCCGAATTCCTTGTATTCCTGAATTCTTGACTGGATACGCTCTGACTGGTCTAACAGGCTGCTGATGGATGCATTGTGGTTTAAGTGATCGATCAGCGTTGCGATATACTTGCTCAGATCGGCTGACTCATACCAGTCGTGCTTGAATAACTCCGGATCCTGATAAGTCAGATTCGTTGTGATGACCTTCTCAATCGTGCCCTCGGCCTTCGCCTGATCGAAGATATCCAATCCTGCTGTGAACAGACCAAAGGTTGCAAGACAGTAAACACGTCTTGCCTTCCGTGCCTTCAACTGACGTGCAACATCTAACATGCTCTCGCCGGATGCAATCATATCGTCGATGATGATAACATCCTTGTCTTCTACGCTGTCACCGAGGAACTCATGGGCAACGATAGGGTTCTTGCCATTTACAACGGTTGTATAGTCACGTCTCTTATAGAACATACCTACATCGACACCTAAGTGGTTTGCGAAGTAGATGGCACGGTTCATGGCACCTTCGTCCGGGCTGATGACCATCATGTGATCGCTGTCGAGTGTCAGGTCCGGTGTTGTGCGGAGCAGTGTCTTGATGAACTGGTATGTCGGCATGATGTTCTCGAAACCGCTGTAAGGAATGGCGTTTTGTACACGAGGATCGTGTGCGTCAAATGTGATAATGTTGTCAACGCCAAGTCCGACCAATTCCTGCAATGCAATTGCACAATCCAGAGACTCACGGCTGCTGCGCTTATGCTGGCGGCTCTCATACATGAAAGGCATGATAACCGTAATACGGTTTGCTTTGCCTGCCATGGCAGCGATGACACGCTTCATATCGGAATAATGATCGTCCGGAGACATCATGTTTGTCTTGCCGCAGATCTTGTACCCGATACTGTGGTTTACAACATCGACCATGATATACACATCAGTACCACGTACGGAATCCTGCAAAGTACCCTTTGCTTCACCGGAACCGAAACGAGGACAAGAGGATTTTAAGATATAGGAATCTCTCTCGTAACCGGCAAAGGTAATATTGTCCTTGTGCTCGTTGTGTCGTTCTGCTCTCCAGCGTGCAAGATAGCGATCAACCTTTTCTCCGAGTGCCTTGCAGCTCTCCAAAGGGATAATTCCCAGCTTACCAACCGGAACTGTAATAAGATGACTTGAATCTGGCATGATTTTTTCCTCCATTGTGTGATTACAGCTTAGAACCCTGCATCATTTCATTTTTTCTTTTTTGGTACCTTATGTTTTCACCATACAGATGAAGTACGGTGTAACTTTCTACAATACGGGACATGATTCGCTCAGAATACCGTTCCTGCAGATCCTGCATGGACAGATTCGTTGAGATGACGGTTGACTTCCCGTCGAGTTCCCGTTGATTGATGATTGCGAACAGGCTGGAGCAGACGAAGGTGTTCGTTGTCTCCGTCCCGAGATCATCGATTATCAACAATTCGCTATTATATATATAATTGTATAATTCTTCAAGTTCAAATTTTTTATTCATCAGATATTGCCCGAATATCTGCTCGAAAATATCGATTGCCGAGAGATACAGGACAGTATGACCGGAATCAAGCAGAGATTTCGCGATGCAGTTCGTCAGAAATGTTTTGCCAAGCCCCGGTTCGCCGTAGAGAAGCAGGTTCCCGCGCTCTGTATCCTGCGTAGAGAAACGAGCAACAAAATCTTTTGCAATCTGCAGGATGTTACATGCATTGTCATAGGGCGCTGTGGCCCATCTGCGGGAAGCAGAAGCCTCACGGCTGTAGTAGTTCAGGTCAAATGTATCGAAATTCTCTTTGTCAAGAACATGTGACATGTTCGACTGCTGATATAAGGAATCCACGATCCGGCGTTTGAAACACTCGCACATTCTGCCGTCGATATATCCCTGATCGTTACAGACCGGGCAGTCGTAGATTGGATCAAGGTAGGTGGCAGGGTAGCCGTGCATGAGCAAAAGCTCTCTGATGCGGGCGGTGTTATCCCGGTTCTGTGCAGAGACGGCAGCGTTCGCTGTACCGGTCTGCGTGGTCTGTCCGGGATCGGTCAGACGCTTCTTCGCAAGCGCAATATAAGATAACCGGCTGCTTTGCCGCAGCTGTTTTATCTCCGGAATCTTCTCGTCGATTTCTTCCTCGCGATCCTGGAGTGCCAGCCTGTTTTTCAGACGCAGCTGTTCGTAGTCATGCAAAATGGATTCTTTTTTCAGTAGCTGGATATTCATTTCTTATTTACCTCTTTGTGGAACAGCTGTTCCATCTCATCAAGCTCGGATGACATATCGCTGTGCGTGTAATTCGTAAAATTATTGTTGGATTTCTTCACATTCGTCTTCGCCGTCTGCTTCTTGGACTTTTCCTGTTCGAATGCGAGATCTGCCTGACGGATTCCCTCGAAATCTTTCACCCCGGCATTGTGCCATTTCGTCAGGATGCCATTGGCATACTTAATCGTCGGATTCTCAGGGTGGGCAGCTGCGGTACGCTTGCAGGCTTCCTTGATGATTGCCTCAGAGAAACCGTAATCCTGTGTCCATGTCTTGAAGAGCTCCTGTGTCGTTGTTGTGATCGCGGTAGTTTTCAATCCGAGTGTGCCATACACGATGCGGCATATGTTGCCGAGCAGAGCGTGCTGCTCTTTCGCCTGTTCCTTTGTACGGATCCCGTCCTGATACCAGCCGATCGCGGTTGCCTCCATATAACGGCAGCTTTTCTTGTCCATGGTTGCACAGTATTCAACCAGATATTCGAATAATTCAATCTCAAATCCAAGTGTATCATAGATGTAGAGAAGACATCGTGTGTCAGAAGCGGAAAGCGTCTTTCCGAACAATGTCTCTACCAAATATACTATATTCTCCCAGTTCTCATCCTGCAATACCTTTTCCAGATCTTTTTTGGAGAAATCCGGTTTTGCCGGTGCGGACAGGTCGACCGCAACTGCCGAGATCGGAACAATCTTGCCGGAACGGACCGGAGATGGATCCGTAGTGCTCTCAGTAACCGATGGTTCCGCATCTGCCACAGAATCACCTGCTTTGGCTGACTGGCTGATTGCAGTGCCGGTCTTGACATCCTCGCGCAGCAATGCAAAGGCATCTGCGTCCTCCGATAAGGAAAGCTCCGGTGCCTGCAGTGGCAGCATCACAATCCCGGTCGGTTGTCCCTTGCCGTCAAATGTAAGACGCAGGGCATTCTTAGTTACCCAGTATTTGATCGCCCGGCAGATATCCTTCTCCGTGAGGTTGAAATGATCTGCGATCTCTGCGACAGAGATCTGTCTGTTGCCGTTCAACAGGCGGACAAGATATAGATAAACCTTTACAAACTCCCCGTTTGCATCTGTCATGTAATAGTCAATAAAAAAATTAGATATGGAAGAATAAGTCTCGCTGTTTTCAGTTGAAATAGTAATTGTCTTCATAGTTTTTTGAACCTTCCCTTCACCGCTTCCATCAGAAGCATTTCAAATTATAGCATGAAGAAAATTAAATTCAAGCGAACACCTTTTCGGCTGGACTCCGTCAGAAAAATGTGGAAAATGTGGAAAATGTGGATAACAAGTTACCATAAAAAACGGGATGACGTGTTTATGCTGACTGAGGGAAATCTGTCGTAAAAATTATGTTAACAAAAAAGAAAAGACCTGTTGAAAAACTTTTCCCCAACAGGTCTGTGGATAATGTGGATAACTAATTTTTTAAGAGGGTATTTCCGATAGAATCAACGTTTCCGGCCCCCATAGTTATCAACAAATCATTTTTTTTGCAATTTTTTTCGACAAAGTCTGCAATGCTGTCAAAATCACCAAGATAGATCGCGTGTCCACCATGGGCATTGATCTTGTCACAGACATCCTTCGAGGATACAATGCCTGTATCCTTCTCACGTGCGGCGTAAATATCAGCTAAGATGACATGGTCGCAGACAGATAATGCCTGTCCGAATTCGTCAAGCAATGCCTTCGTACGGGAATAGGTATGTGGCTGGAAGATGCACCACAGCTCGTTGTGTGGTGTGTTCTTCGCAGCTGCCAGTGTTGCGGCGATCTCTGTCGGATGGTGCGCGTAGTCATCCACGATCTTGACGCCATTTGCTGTCACACCCTTGTGCTCGAAACGACGGTGTGCGCTCGAACATTTCTCGAGACCTGCCTTCGTATATTTGCGGTCGATGCCTAGGAAATCAGCAACTGCGATGACAGACAGGGAATTCATGACATTGTGGATGCCGGTCGCATGCAGCGCGATACGGTCCTGTTTCTCGCCGTGTACAACCAGTGTATAGGTTGGATGCCCCTCCTCGTCGAATTCGATATCTGTGGCACGGTAATCGTTTTCCTTGTTCATGCCGAACGAAAGGATCTTACAGTGCAGATCCTGGGTTACGTGGCTGTAGTATTTCATGTCACCATTTACAACGAGCAGACCGTTATCCGGAAGAATTTCTGCAAATGTCTTGAAGGAATCTGCAATCTCTTCAATGCCACTGAAGAAATCAAGGTGGTCTGCGTCTACATTCAGGATGATGCTTATGTATGGATGGAATGCGTGATAACTGTTCGTGTACTCGCACGCCTCTGTTACAAAATAATCGGAGTGACCGACACGGATGTTGCCGCCGATCGCGTCAAGCATACCGCCGATGGAAATCGTAGGATCCGTGCCTGCTTCGAGCAGCACATAGGAGAGCATGGAGGTTGTCGTTGTTTTACCGTGCGTACCACTTACAGCGATGCCGTATTTATAGTTGAGCATAATCTGTCCGAGCAACTGGGCACGTGTAAGCATTGGGATATCCCTGCGTGTGACTTCCACAAACTCCGGATTATTCTGATGGATCGCTGCCGTATATACAACCAGATCAATATCATCCGTGATATTTTCCGCGGTCTGACCGATGTAGATGGTTGCACCGAGATTTCTCAGAATCTCTGTGATCTCGGATTCCTTCATATCTGAACCGGACACGGTAAAGCCCTCCTGCAGCAAGATTTCTGCAAGTCCGCTCATGCTGATTCCGCCGATCCCGATAAAATGAACATGCATCGGTTTATTAAAATCTACTTTATACATGATGATCTGCCTTTCTCTTTTTTTTTCTTCCTATTATAGCATGATTGATTCACTTTACAACTTATTTAACAACTCATTTACAAAAATATCTCATGTCGATGATTGACTTCTATTATATTTTATGACATTATATAAAATAGTAGTTTCTAAGAAATTACAGACACATAAAGAGAGGATTTTTAGGAGGAAAAACATGAAAGTATGTGAGATGTGTGGAGCACAGAATGATGATGTCTTCACAAAATGTTCTGTATGTGGCGCAGATCTGCCATCGCCGAATGGTGACGTAGGTGATGACGAGAAAACGGTATTGATCGATCCAACGGAGGCAGCTGCACCACAGTCAGGTTTGTCACTGAAGACAGACACGAATACATATGGCCAGGCAGATGCGAATACAGCACAGCCACAGCCTGGATTCGGCGGACAGCCACAGGGAATGCCTGAACAGCCTGGATTCGGTGGACAGCCACAGGGAATGTCTGGACAGCCTGGATTCGGCGGACAGCCACAGGGAATGCCTGGACAGCTTGGATTTGGCGGACAGCCACAGGGAATGCCTGGACAGCCTGGATTTGGCGGACAGCCATCACAGCAGCCAAAGTCTAAGAAGGGACTGATCTTCGGTGTTTTAGGTGCAGCAGTCGTTGTACTTGCGGTTGCTCTGGTTTTGATCTTCAAGGGAGGATTTGGCGGAAATGGTGCAAAGTCTCCGGAAGATGTAGCAAGATTGTTTATTGAAGCAATGGATGAGAAGGATGCAGATAAGATGGCAAAGCTCTGCCCGCCATTCCTTGATCCGGGTAAGGATGAGATTGAGGACATGATCAGCATGTACGATGGTATGGACGTGAAGTTCACTTATGAGGGCGTTGAGAGCAAGGAAGAGTACAAAGGAGATGACCTGAAGGATTTCGAGGATGAAGTATCTGATTATGCAGATAAGAACATCAAACTGCAGGGTGCCTGTGATTTGGAGTTCTCCTTCAACATCAAGATGACTTATCTGGGAGAGAACTACGATGAGTCAAGCACCTATACATTGAAATGTATCAAGTACAAGGGTAAATGGTATCTCTATGAATAAGAAGACACAGGCAGTTTTGACAATCTGTGTGGATATAAGTATGCTGGCGGTAATTGTTGCCGCCAGCTATTTATTACTCACGGGACGTGTACAGGGATGGCTGCAGATTGCTGCGCAGACGGCAGTAATCATTGCAATTCCGACGATTTTTTTTCTGACATTTCTGACCTTCGGAACATCCAGATATGAGAAACTGAAGATGGAAGATGACGATGCAAATGATGCGGATGACGTGAATGATGCATACGATACACATGATACGTACGATACGTACGATACGCACGATACGCACGATGTACAGCCGGGAGCTGCCCAGCAGCCGGCGCCGGACACGCAGAAGCATACAGCACCGGAAACAGACAGTACTACTCAAACGTAATACTGTCTGCCCATTTCAACATGGTTGGTTCCAATTTGTTATAATCACGGGCTTTACATACAAATTCGCAGATCCAGTAGTTCTGCCCTTCCTGCAGCATACAGTGCAGATATGTGTATCTGGCACCTGACACTGTCAGGCTGTTGCTGAAGTAATAATAGTTGTTTCTCTGAATTAATTTATCCGTTGCAATATTATTGAGTGCACAGATTTCTTTTGCATAATCACGAAGACCGGAGATCTCATATCCCTGATATTCCAGAGTCGAAGCATTTTCCGTCTTCACAGAAAATGATACATCATCACTTACAAAATAAGCATCAAATCCGCTCATCTTGCTTTGCTTAAAATGATCGGTCAGCGTAATCGTCATCGTATCAACGGTAAAGTTCTTTGGATTGCCACTGCAGCCGCACAGCGTACATGCGATAAGAAACAGAAGCAGAAGTCCGGTTTTGATTTTCGTTTTTTTCGGACACATACATAAAACCCCTTTCCTACATGATGTCAGGTATTCGGATGCTGTCTTGAGGAGAGTCCTTCCTGTATAAATGCATCAATGTTTCGTTCGTTTGCTTTCATGATGGCAGCCAGCCGTGCCTGTTCATCCGCCTTTTCACGGGCAGCCTCTATCTCACGGCTTTTCTTTGCTTCATCCTCCGCAGCTTCGCGGTTTAACCTGGCCATAATCTCATTTGCACGGGCGAGTACATCGTCATCTACACCGGCTGGAATCTCGTCTTCTGCAAGTGCGGAAGTATCAGCAGCGGGGAAAACCGGTGCTGTCTGGGATGCCAGGGAATCTGTTGGTGTGTGCTGCGCGTCCGGATCAAGTGCCGCAGAAACAGGCTGCGTATCCACAGTTACAGCTGTATCTGCATCCGGTTTGTCTGGTTTGGACTCCGGATAGCGGACATACGGATCCTTCTCTTCGGGCCAGTTATGATAGATCAGTACATAAACAGGCTTATATACCAGGCACCACCATTTGTAAACAGTCCGCTTGGCACGCATAATAAAATTATCGTACATAAAAAGCCTCCTTTGCGTACAGTCATCTCGATGATAAAAAGCAAAAACTGCTATTATAATAGCATGAAAATGATAAGTTGGAAAGTCAAAATGGTTAATTTTTACATTGAAAAAAATGTGAAAAAAATAAGTTAAACTTACAAAAAACCATCATAATTAGGTTGTAAAACGCGCATCAACCGATTATACTAGGAGTATATGTCAAAATGGGAGAAGATTTGGCAAATAAATAAGAACGAGGTAATAAGTGATGAGAAAGACAAAGATTGTTTGTACACTGGGACCTGCAACTGACAACGAGGATGTGCTGCGAAAACTTATGCTTGCCGGAATGAATGTGGCAAGACTTAATTTCTCACATGGTACACACGAAGAGCAAAAGGGACGTATGGACATGGTCAAGAAGCTGCGTGAGGAACTGGGACTTCCGGTTGCAATCCTGCTCGACACAAAAGGTCCGGAGATCCGTACCCGCGATTTTGAGGGCGGTAAAGCAGAGCTTAAGGCGGGGGATTTCTTCACACTGACAACGAGAGAGCTTGTCGGTGACAGTACCATTACCTCTATCACATATAAAGATCTGTACAAGGATGTACAGATAGGAACCCATATTCTGATCGACGATGGTCTGATTGAGCTTCAGGTAACGTCTATCAGTGGGGAGGATATTCTGTGTACAGTTATCACAGGCGGACAGGTTTCCAACCACAAGGGCATTAATGTACCGGATGTACATTTGAATATGCCGTACTTAAGCGAAGTGGATGAAAGTGATATCCTGTTTGGTATCGAGCAGGATGTAGATTTTATAGCGGCTTCGTTTGTCCGTTCCGCTAAGGATGTATTAGAAATCCGTGAGCTGTTGAATGCCAACGGCGGAAACAATATTAACATCATTTCCAAGATCGAGAATTCGGAGGGCGTGAATCATATCGATGATATCATCTATGTATCGGATGGAATCATGGTTGCCCGTGGAGATATGGGTGTGGAGATTCCTTGTGAGGAAGTTCCGGTCATCCAGAAGATGATCATCAATAAGGTATATATGGCGGGCAAGCAGGTTATCACGGCGACACAGATGCTCGATTCCATGATCAAGAACCCGCGCCCGACACGTGCGGAGACAACAGACGTTGCAAATGCAATCTACGATGGTACAAGTGCTGTCATGCTGTCCGGCGAAAGCGCGGCAGGTAAATATCCGGTAGAGGCTGTTGAGATGATGGCGAAGATCGCAGAGCGTGCGGAGGCAGCCATTGATTATAAGAAGAATTTCTATCATTATGAGCGTGCTGCAAACCAGAATGTGACAGATGCAGTCTGCCATGCAGCCTGTACAACAGCCATCGACCTGAATGCGGCGGCTGTAATCATTGTGACGAAATCCGGTGTATCCGCAAGAAATATTTCAAAGTACAGACCAAGCTGCAACATCATTGCCGGTACGACCAGTGACAAGGCATATCGTCAGCTCAATATGTCCTGGGGCGTGACTCCGGTACATCTTGAAGAGCAGAATGAAGTGTTCACATTGTTTGATCATGCCGTGGCAGCTGGCAAGAATCAGGGACTGTTACAGCCGGGCGACAAGGTTGTAATTGGCGCAGGTGTACCGCTTGGTATCTCCGGCAATACAAATATGTTGAAAGTACAGGTCGTAGAGTAAGAGAGGATTTATGAAGACACTGGTGATAATACCCGCCTACAATGAGGCTGAAAATATCGTGCATACAGTGGAAAGCCTGAAGGAAGCATGCCCGGAAGTCGATTATATCATCGTAAATGACTGTTCATCGGATGCAACCGAGCAGGTGTGCGGGGCACACGGGTTTGAGTATCTGTCGCTTCCGATTAATCTGGGAATCGGTGGTGGTATGCAGACCGGATACCGGTATGCAGCAGAGCACGGATATGATATCGCCGTACAGATGGACGGCGACGGACAGCATAATGCAGAGTATATCCGTGAGCTGATCGCACCGATTGAACAGGGGGAAGCGGAGCTTGTGATCGGTTCCCGGTTCATCAACAAAGAGGGCTTTCAGACATCCGGGATGCGTCGTGCGGGAATTGGCGTGCTGAACACCGTGCTGCGTATATTCGGGCATGTCCGGATAACCGATGCAACAAGTGGTTTCCGGGCAGCATCGAAGGGCGTGATCGCATTTTTTGCGCAGAATTATGCGCAGGATTATCCGGAACCGGAGTCTATCATCGCAGTGAACGCGAATGGATTCCGTGTGAAGGAAGTGCCGGTTGTTATGAATGAACGGACAGCCGGTGTGTCTTCGATCAGTCCGTGGAAGTCGGTATATTATATGATTAAGGTTACGCTGGCAATTGTGATCTACCGGATTGCCGGTAAAAAATGGGGGTAAGAAACGATGATGACAACATTATTCCGCGTGATCCTGCTTGCGTGTGTATTGGTGTATCTGGCAGTGATTCTCGTGTTGATGCGGAAGGGAAGAATGAGCCTGAAATATTCTTTGATCTGGTTTCTGGCAGGTGTGGTATTGCTCGTATGTGCGATTTTTCCACAGACGATCCGGTTTTTCACACATCTGTTAGGCGTGTATTCGGAAACAAACGCGGTGTTCTTCATCGGCGTGTGCTTCCTTGTTCTGATCGTCCTTTCGCTGACATCGATTGTGTCCGGACAGACAGAGAGAATCCGGAAGCTTGTGCAGTCGCAGGCAATTCTTGAGAAACGCATTAGAGATTTGGAAGAGGAGCGTAAGACAGAGACACATGAAGAATAAATATACGGCGAAGGATCATACATTTGTGATCTGTGCGTACAAGGAAAGTAAATATCTGAAGAATTGTATCCGCTCGCTTGAGAACCAGACAGTGAAGGGACATATTCTGATAGCGACTTCCACCGACAATGAGTATATCCGTGAGGCCGCCAGGCAATATCATCTTCCTTTGCTGGTGAACGATGCACCATCCGGGATTGCTACAGACTGGAATTTTGCGTATCGGCAGGCACACACGAAGCTTGTGACGATCGCGCATCAGGATGACATCTATAATCCCGATTATCTCGAGGAGATGCTGTATGCATTGAATCATGCCAAAAATCCGATTCTGGCACATTCGTCATATTATGAGATCCGTAATGGTAAGCCGGTATATAAGAACCGTCTGCTTATGGTCAAGAAGCTGCTGATGCTTCCATTCATAACGCGTAAGACATGGAACAGTATATTCCTGCGACGGCGTTCGCTGGCGTTTGGATGTGGAATCTGCTGCCCGTCGGTGACATATGTGAAGGAGAGGCTGCCGGAAGAACCATTTGCTGTCGGATGTAAAGCAGATCTGGACTGGGAAGCATGGGAGCGGTATTCAAGATTACCGGGGGCGTTTTGCTATGTGAAAAAACCGGTGATGGGACATCGTGTCCACGAGGAATCTGAGACATCGCACGTAATTGGCGGGAACAACGGAAGATCGCCGGAGGATTATGCGATGTACCGGAAGTTCTGGCCTGCGTGGATAGCGAAGATTCTGATGCATTTCTACCAAAAAGGACAGGATAGCAACCAGTTATAGGAAATTGTAAAAATTACTTGCTATCTGAAGAAAAAAGCGTTACAATGTCAACGTGATAATTATTATCAATAAACGTTGATTTTATCATTTTATCAATATCAAAGGAAGAGTAAGGAGGATATTACCATGGCATTTAAGATTAACGATGGATGCGTTATGTGTGGAGCATGTGCAGGCGCTTGTCCTGTAGGCGCAATCTCAGAAGGCGATGGCAAGTACGAGATCGACGCTTCTCTGTGTATTTCATGCGGAGCATGTGCAGGAACTTGCCCAACAGGTGTTATCTCTGAGGAGTAATCCAATAGCGGTTACATATAGAAAAAGAGTCTTGAATAAGTCAAGGCTCTTTTCTTTATGTCCTGATTATGCAGTCAGAGTTAGATTTTCTGGATTATCACCTTCTTTTTCCTGGCGCATATTATATCCGTATAGGCATAAGAGGTCTGTGATATATCTATATTCCTTCAAAATATAATGCTGCGCCGTCTATTAAAACACATGGAATAAATGTAGGAAACCCTACAAAGAATAAAGAATGTAATTAACTATGCAACTCATATCCTACTATATATCAGAGGAAAATGCAAGTGCGCAGCAGTGAATTTCCAGCAATTAATTGTGAAAAAAATGAGAAATTGCTTTACATGTGACAGTTTTGTGATAAACTAAGTAGTACAAAAAAATTGTTTTTTGAACATATGCAAAGGAGTTGACAACTATGAAGTTAGAACGATTAAGTGAGAATCAGATACGTTGCACACTTTATAAGTCAGACCTGGCAGATAAGGAAATTCATTTGACGGAATTGGCATATGGAACAGAGAAAGCGAAAGCGCTATTCCGCGAGTTGATGCAGCAGGCATCAAGTGAATTGGGTTTTGATGTGGATAATGTCCCACTTATGATAGAAGCAATACCTGTATCGCCAGAGTGTCTGATTCTGGTAATTACGAAAGTCGACGATCCGGAAGAACTGGATACGCGATTCTCCAGATTCACACGTCCATCCGATATGGAGGATGAAGAGGATGAGGATGGAGAAGATGCAGATGGCGGTCTGGGTCTGGTGGACGAAGATGAGGATGAACAGATGCTTGCGGAGGATAATCCGGTGAATGGTCTGCTTAAGGCGATTGGAGGCCTGGCAGAGGATTTGAGTGGGCTTGTGAGCGGCAAGGGCTTGAAGCCGGGGGCAGCGAATGCTTCGGATCGCAGAACGGAGATCAGACAGGATGTGCAGGAGCAGGAACCGGAAGTGTTCCGGATTTATGCATTTAAGAATCTGGATCAGGTTATTGTATCTGCGAAACTGGTGAAGGATATATATAAGAGTGAGAACTCTTTGTACAAGAATCCGCGTGACAGCCGGTTCTATCTGTATATGACGAAGAATCAGAACACGGAGAACGAATTTGTGAAGACCTGTAATCTGCTGGGTGAATACAGTAACCGTGTGCGTACGACTTATGCGACACCGAGTCACATGCGTGAGCACTATAAGCTGATTCTGGATGCGAATGCATTACAGACGCTTGCGAAGCTGTAGAATCACAGGATTATATCCGGGACAGAATGAATATCCGGATATAGAGATATTAAGAAAATAAAATGAGAATAAAAAGATCATCGACGTTGTTATGACATCGATGATCTTTTTGCGTTCTGCCCCATACAGATGGAATATCTGCATGGGACATGAAATTCATATAAGATAAGTTAGTTCAATGTTTTCTTTACAGCTGCGACAACTGCATCCTTTGTGATGCCGAAGTACTCGAAGAGCTGGCTGCCCGGTGCAGAAGCACCGAATGACTTCATTCCAACGAACTGACCGTTGATACCGATGTATCTGCCCCATCCGAACTCGGAGAGTGCCTCGACACCAACTCTGGCTGTTACATTCTTAGGAAGAACAGCATCCTTATACTCATCCGGCTGATCCTCGAACAGATCCATACATGGCATGCTGACCACGCGTACATCGATGTTCTCGGCTGCAAGCTCTTTCTTCGCTTCGACAGCAAGAGAAACCTCAGATCCGGTCGCGATGATGATAGCATCCGGTGTATCCTTCACAGAATCCTCTAAGATATAACCGCCCTTCAATGCTTCCTGGCTGCTGCCATCTAACTGTGGCAGATTCTGTCTGGAGAGAACCAGAGCCGTTGGTGCATCCTTCTTGTTTGCTGCAAAGTACCATGCGGCTGCACACTCGGTTGCATCTGCCGGACGATATACATAGAAGTTCGGCATAGCACGGAGCATAGCAAGCTGCTCGATTGGCTCGTGGGTTGGACCATCCTCGCCGACACCGATACTGTCATGGGTCAATACATAAGTAAGTGGAACACCCATCAGAGCGGAAAGTCTTGCCATTGGCTTTACATAATCGCTGAATACGAAGAATGTAGAGACGAATGGACGTAAACCACCGTGCAGGGCGATACCGTTTCCGATTGCGGCCATCGCGATCTCACGGATACCGAAATGGATGTTCTTGCCGAGCGGATTCTCCTTGGAGTAATCACCGGCGTCTTTCAAGTTTGTCTTTGTAGATGGAGCAAGGTCTGCGGCACCGCCAAACATATTCGGGACAACATTGTTGATGATATTCAAAAGCTTTCCGGATACATTTCTGGTTGCTTCCGGCTTGTCGAAGGAATTCCAGAATTCGTCTAAGTCATACAGACATTTTGCATTATCTGTGTTGTGGTAGGTATCCCACAGCTCTTTCATCTCCGGATATGTCTTGCAGTAGTCTGCGAATAATGCATTCCATGCGTCTTCGGCAGCTGCCTTTTCCTCAGCAAGCTTGGCAAAATGATCGTAGACATCCTGATCTAAAACAAATGGACCGTTGTCAGCGATACCAAGGTTTGCACGGAGTGCTGCAACGTTCTCGACACCGAGTGGCTCGCCATGTGCACTTGCCTTGCCTTCCTTGGCAGGACAGCCGGCACCGATCTTCGTCTTGATCTCGATCATGGAAGGTCTGCCTTTTTCGGCCTTGGCTGCTTCGATTGCCTTGCCGATGGCGTCTAAGTCATTTCCATCCTCAACAAGCTGGGTATGGAAACCGAAAGACTCAAAACGTTTTCTTACATTCTCGCGGAACGCGATGTTCGTGTCACCTTCGATTGAAATGTTGTTGGAATCATATAATACAATCAGCTTCTCTAAGCCGAGTGTGCCTGCGAGTGAGAATGCCTCGTAGCTGATGCCTTCCATCATACAGCCGTCACCGCCAAGTACGTAGGTATAGTGGTCAACGACCGGGAAGTCCTTCTTGTTGAAGGTTGCGGCAAGGTGATTCTCTGCCATTGCCATACCAACTGCCATAGCCATACCGGCACCGAGCGGACCGGTTGTGGCTTCTACGCCAACGGTGTGGCCATATTCCGGATGTCCCGGTGTCTTGGAACCAAGCTGGCGGAAGTTCTTCATATCTTCAATCGTGATACCGTAGCCGAAGAAGTGAAGCAGGGAATATAACAGGGCGGAGCCATGTCCACCGGACAGGATGAAACGGTCGCGGTTTTCCCATTTTGGGTCCTTCGGATTGTGGTTCATGTGGTTTGCCCACAGCTCGTATGCCATCGGAGCAGAACCAAGCGGAAGTCCCGGATGACCGGAGTTTGCCTTCTGAATGGCGTCTGCGGCAAGCACACGAATGGAATTTACGGATTTTGTATCAATTGCACTACTCATGTTCAATGCTCTCCTCTAAATAAGTTTCTTGTATGATTAGTTTCTGTTCGCGCGCGCCAGAATTCTCATGATGCGTAAGAACAGATTAACAATATCCAGATACAGTTCGCAGGCTGCGTCGATCGCATTGTCTGCTGTCTTCTCAACTGCGTTTGCCTTCGCCCAGTCATAACCGATGTACAGGCAGAAGATTGCAACAACGATGTAGTCGATGATCGGAAGTGCACCGCTTCCCATGATCAGTGTCAGAATCAGTTCCGCAACAATCGTGACAAGTAATGTGATGCCAAGTGTTCTGCCCATGCTTAAGAACACACGTGGATAAAGTGATGATACAAACATCATGACGAGTGTTACAACGGCTGTGATCGCAAATGATGCGGTAACGATCGAGCCACCTTCCATCATCGTGTACGCGGTTACGGTAAATGAGATTACGACTCCGATTGGAACAACAACGAGGTTGTAGCCGATGAAGCTTATAACCGGATTGTTTGATTTGCGGACCATCATCGTACCGGCAATTGCACAGACAAAATAGCCGATGTAGAACAGAAGCGGATTCGAAATCACGAAACGCATGATGGAATCACTGAAGACAGCCGTCATGATGCAGTTCACAATGAAACCATACAACAGGACGCCGCCGATGATCAGGTTGTATGCCTCTGTGGAAATAATCTTCCCGGAAGAAGCGGAATAGCCGTTGTTGTAATTACCGGCGCCATAGCCATTGTTGTCATATCCGGCATTGTTATACTGGTACTGGCTGTTGTAGCCGTTGTTATAATTGTAGTCGTAATTATAGTTGTTATTATAGTCGTTATTGTTGTTATAGCCACTATTATAACCATTGTTATAATCATTATTATAAGACATTTAAATTGCCCCCTTTCGCTGTGGAACGGCGAAACACCCATGTGCTCCGCCGTCTGCATTTATTAAGCATTTGCTTCCTTCTTAGCAAGATATGCGTTGATGTCGGCAATGACCTCATCACAATTCATGCCGTGAACCATACATGCCTCCTCGAGACTCTCCATAGCTGCGGATGGACATCCGACACAGTGCATGCCGGCAGCCATAAGAATCGCTGCATTTCCTGGATCAACCTCGATAATCTCGTGAATCAACATAGATTTATCAATCTGTTTTGCCATGATAACTGACCTCCTTTTATATTCGCTTTGCACATATATTGCAAAACACAACTAAGTATAACATATACGAAAGAAAAAATCTATGGTAAAATCCTTCTGATAATGGTATAGTATAAATAGCTATGCGAAGGAAAAGGGAGCGATTATGAAGGGCTTATTTCTTACGATGGAGGGACCGGATGGTTCCGGAAAGACGACACAGATTTCAAAGCTGAAGACATATCTTGAAGCGAATGGTTACACAGAGGTTGTGTTAACCAGAGAACCGGGCGGAACCGCGATCAGCGAGGCAGTCCGCGGGATTTTACTGAACCGCGCATACGCGGAGATGGATGATCATACGGAGGCACTTCTATATGCGGCGGCACGTGCGCAGCTCGTGGCACAGGTGATCAGACCGGCACTTGAGGCAGGCAAGGCGGTCATCAGTGACCGGTTCGTGGATTCTTCCGCTGTCTATCAGGGCATGGCGCGGGGACTTGGCGTTCAGGAGATTTATGACCTGAATGGGTTCGCAATGCAGGGAATCTGGCCGGATATGACGATCCACCTGGATCTGCCGGCGGAGGTAGGACTTGCCCGTGCAAAATCACGCGCAGAGCTTGACCGGATGGAAGCACAGTCGACAGCATTTCACGAGAAGGTGGCACAGGGATACCGGGATCTGGCTGCGCTTGACCCGCAACGTATCGTGACGATCGACGCCACACAGGACATCGAGACGATCCACAAGACAATCGTGGAGAAAGTAGAGAAACTGCTTGCCGCAAGGTGAGTTGCAACGCAACTTGACGGGAAGCAACCGGGAACATCATCCGGAATCACTCTGTCAAGGGATATTGCAGGAAGGAGGAGAGTAAGTGGACAACAATGTGAAGATCAGCCAGCTGCAGCAATTGACGCAGGTGGAAGCACCGAAGAGCCAGAAGGCGGCGGACGAAGAGTTCAAATTTACTCTTATCCGCAACATAGATAAAGCCGATCTGAAGGAGAAGCTGACCGGACTGATGAAGGATATCGAGGAGCAGGGTGAGAAGATCGCCAAGCACATGGATATCAAAGATATGAAGAAATACCGCACATCGATCAAGGAATTCATGAACGAGGTGGCGGCAAATGCACACGAATTTTCCAGAGAGAATTTCCTGGACCGGCGGGGCAGACACCGGGTGTATGGAATTATCCGCCAGGTCGATAAGAACCTCGATGATCTGGCACAGGAATTGATGAAGGAAGAAAAAGATCATCTTGCAATCCTCGGTAAGATTGATGATATCCGTGGATTGCTGATTGATATTACGACATGAAAATACGAAGAAAGTGAGGGAACGCTATGGGATTTAAGGAGATAGTGGGCCACGAGGACATAATTGCACATTTTAAGAGCAGCATTGAAACCGGAAATGTCGGTCATGCCTATATTATAAGCGGAGACGCCGGAAGCGGTAAGAAGGCACTCGCGTATGCATTTGCAGATACACTCGAATGTGAGGCGGGTGGAACCGAACCATGCGGTAACTGCCAGTCGTGCCTGCAGATATCGACCGGAAATTATCCGGATATTATTACGGTAACGCATGAGAAACCGAACCTGATATCTGTGGACGAGGTGCGGGAGCAGCTTGTCAACACAGTCGATGTCAAGCCGTACAAGGGGAAATATAAGATCTATGTGATTCCGGATGCGGAGCTTCTGAACGTACAGGCGCAGAATGCGATCCTGAAGACGATCGAGGAGCCGCCGGCATATGCGGTGATCCTGTTGCTTACGACGAATCTCGACAAGCTGTTAGAGACGGTGCAGTCCAGATGTCTGAAGCTGCAGACGAAGCCGATCCGCGAGCGCGATGTGCTCGCATACCTGATGAATGTCATGGGACTTACGAAGGAGAAAGCGTATTTCTGTCTGGATTTTGCACAGGGAAATCTGGGTAAGGCAATCAAGCTTGCCGGAAATGAAGAGTATGCGGAAATCGTGGATTCCGTAGTGAATGTCCTCACGCATATTGGAGATATGGATGTGGAGACGCTCGGCAAAGCTGTCAAGGATATTGAACAGTTCAAGATGTCCATGAACGACTACATGGATCTGATGATGATGTGGTACCGGGATGCCATGATGATCAAGATTACAGGCAATGTGGATAAGATATTGTTCAAAAATGAGTTTTCTACGCTGAAGAAACAAGCGGGAAAGCTGACATTTAAGAGCATTGAGGATAAAATCGATGCGATCGCGAAGGCAGAACAGAGACTGCTTGCAAACGCGAATTTTGAGGTGACAATCGAGCTGTTACTTCTGACCCTGAAAGAGGAGGCAACGGAAGAATGAAAGAAGTAATTGGTGTTCGTTTTCGGGATAATGGGAAGATTTATTTCTTTAATCCTCTCAATTATAAGATCGATCCGGGACGGTATGTAATCGTGGAGACACAGCATGGCATAGAGTTCGGAAAGGTCGTGCTTGGAAGACGGGAAGTGGATGAGACACAGCTGCAGGGAGAATTGAAGCCGATCATCCGGATCGCGACAGAGGCAGATGAGAAGAAGCACGCAGAAAATCTCGAGAAGAATAAGAAGGCTATGGGAATCTGCAAGGAGAAGATTGCAAAGCGCGGATTGGAGATGAAGCTGATCGGTGCGGAGTATTCGTTCGATAACAGTAAAGTGCTGTTCTATTTTACTGCGGACGGAAGAGTTGATTTCCGCGAGCTGGTTAAAGATCTGGCAGCGGTATTCAAGACGCGGATTGAGCTTAGACAGGTTGGTGTCCGTGATGAGACGAAGATCATGGGAGGCATCGGTATCTGTGGAAGAGAGCTTTGCTGCAATACGCATCTGTCCGAGTTCGGACCGGTGTCGATCAAGATGGCGAAGGAACAGAATCTGTCGCTTAACCCGGGGAAGATATCCGGTGTGTGTGGCAGACTGATGTGCTGTCTGGCACACGAGCAGGAAACCTACGAATATTTGAACAAGAAACTGCCGAATATCGGGGATGTTGTGCGTACATTCGATGGAAAGACCGGAGAGGTAACGGCGGTCAGTGTTCTGCGGCAGAAGGTGAAGCTGAAGGTTGCGCAGGAAGACGATACGTTTGAGATTGAAGAGTACAAGGTGGACGAGCTGCGGTTCAAGCCAAAGAAAAAAGGCAGTGCGAAAGGTCAGCCACACGGCAAGAAGGGTGGAAATGGCCAGAGAGACAATGCATCTGACAAAGAACTGAAGGAACTCGAAAGCCTGGAACGCAAGGAAGGAAAATCAAAGCTCGATGACGATTAAGGAGTTGGAAAACCGGTGGGCAAAGCCGGGAGAACGTGTCGACGACCTGCAGTGCCGGGGGCATTATATCATACAGAATAAGGATATATTCTGTTTCGGCATGGATGCAGTTTTGCTGGCAGATTTCGCGACAGGCGCACCCGGACGGCAGGTGATCGATCTTGGAACCGGAACAGGTGTTATTCCTATGCTTATGCAGGCGCGGGGCAAGGGAGCGCATTTTACAGGACTTGAAATACAGAGTTACAGTGCGGATATGGCACAGCGCAGTGTGCAGATGAACGGGTTGGAACAGGAGATTTCCATCCTCGAAGGAGACATGCGGAATGTGCGGGAGATTTTTCCGGCAGGAAGCTTCGGCGCGGTGACATGCAACCCGCCATATATAAAGGGAAATCACGGATTGGAAAATGAGAATTCGCCGAAGAATATTGCGCGGCATGAGATATTGATGGAGCTTGCGGATGTTGTGAAGGCAGCCGCGTATCTGCTTGGTGAGGGCGGTACATTTGCCATGGTACACAAACCTTTCCGGCTTACGGAGATCATGCGTCTGATGATGGAGTACCATATCGAACCGAAGCGCATGTGCATGGTGCAGCCGTATGCGGACAAGGAACCGAACATGGTTCTGATTGAAGGAAACAAAGGCGGCAGACCGATGCTCAAGGTAGAACCGGCGCTTGTTGTATACAATAAGGATGGAAGCTACACGGAACAACTGTTGAGCAGGTATGGAAATGTGTAATCTGCAGGGATGCATGAAAACGGCGGATCAGGCGGTGGAGAGAAGGCTGCGATATGTCATTCGTGTGTGGTGTGGCTGCAGCAGATGAACGGAGTAAGACAAATGGCTGGAACATTATATTTGATCGCGACACCGATCGGAAATCTGGAAGATATGACGTATCGTGCGGTGCGTCTGCTTGGAGAGGTAGATCTGATTGCAGCGGAGGATACGAGAAACAGTATCAAGCTGCTCAATCATTTTGATATCAAAACGCCGATGACAAGCTAT
>ULWY01037695.1_pt1 | contig 96720 bp, 101 predicted proteins | sample 1960761 | NCBI WGS metagenome assembly ULWY01 (sample SAMEA4835824, study PRJEB28245) | human gut metagenome | biome: gut microbiome; material: fecal sample | place: Denmark | collected 2008 | reverse complement strand
CAGTATCAGAAATGCTGTTGATGATGTTCCGGTCTGCAGCACGAGATAGAAAGAAGGCGTTGAGCGATGGACATTAAAAACAAAAACGAATTAAAGAGAAGGATAGACCTGTTCTTGCATGACTTCACGCGGAAGAATATAAAATCAACGAAGAGTTTTGCAAGGAAACCATGAGAATGATGGCTGATTTTATCGGCCACGTAGATAACAGACTGGATTCGGCGAATGCCAAAATTATTGCCGGAAGGAAGAGAGAAAACGAACTGGCAGAATACATCCTCAAAGAGTGCCATTTCTGCCCAATCCCGGTTGAAGTTAAATGCCAGTATGGTTTCAGAGAGAGCGGATGCAAGAAGTGCTTATTGAAACATACGGAATTGCTAGATAAACCAAGGGAGGACTGACGCATGGTGGTGAATGCAAAATGCAATCCCTGCAAAGAACCTACGAAATACGTGGCAGGGTTCTTCGATGGACCAAGGGGCAGGCATGGATGCCTGTTTGATTGCAAAAATGAGCGGTGCGAGGTTTATCAAGTGAAGAGATTTACAGAGTCAGAGGCAGTCAAGGAAAGAATTAAGATTCAGAACTTGAACAGTCAGAAGGGAATGTATGCAGGCTATATTGCGGCACTGAGAAAAGATGCCAAAATAACAATGATGAAAATGTCACAAATTGCTGGATGCAGTCCGGCAGAGTACAGTTCCTACGAGCATGAACGGAAAGAGTTCGATCCGGAAATATACCGGAAATGCGAAAAATATCTGAAAGAGAAAGAGGGTGGAGGGCGATGCTGACACTGCCAATAAAAAAGAAGTGGTTCGATATGATCGTCTCCGGGGAAAAGAAAGAGGAGTATAGAGAGATCAAGCCATATTACGACAGCCGGTTTATGAATGCGTTCGGATTTCTCAATGTAGGCGGACAGATGGTATATGGAGAGGCAGCACCGGAAGAAATCCGGAAGTCATGGCCGGTACCGATAGTATTTAGAAATGGCTATTCCAAAGAGTCTCCGGAAATCATCTGCAAATGCACATTGCATTTCGGAGAAGGCAAGCCGGAATGGGGAGCTGAGCCAGGAAAATTATACTATGTGTTAAAAATACAGGAAATCGAGAAAGGAGCAGGGCAATGAATAAAGTAATTTTGATGGGTCGTCTTACACGTGATCCGGAGGTTAGATATTCCCAGGGAGAACAGGCTACGGCAGTAGCTCGCTACACCCTGGCGGTAGATAGAAGAGGAAGAAGCCAGGAGAACTCAGCGGATTTCATTCCGTGCGTTGCGTTTGGCAAGGCGGCTGAATTTGCTGAGAGATATTTGCATAAGGGAACGAAGATTGTACTGACCGGAAGAATACAGACCGGAACCTACACCAATAAGGACGGTCAGCGAGTATATACGACCGACATTGTTGCGGAGGACCAGGAGTTCGCTGAGAGCAAAAACGCAGAGAACAGCAGCGCAGGAGGTTATAGCACACAGCCTGCACCGGCGCCACGGTCGGGGAATGATGGATTTATGTCTGCAGGAGACGACAGCGAGTTACCGTTTGTATAGGAGGGCGAAGGATGAAACAGTACACATTGAACAGAAAAACATACAAGGATGTTAAGAGAATGGATCATCAGCAGATGGATGTATTCTGCAAGAATTTATACAAGGCAGGCCATGCGGACGGTATGAAAGATGCGGAAGGCTTAACTGAGGATGAAGTGAGAGAAGTTATCCTGGGCGTGAAGGGCATCGGGTCAAAGAAGGCAGAGGATATTGTGAGCGCTCTGACTGCAGCGCAGAAAGAAAGGAGTTAGTTGACAAATGGATAAGAGTAAAGTATATTTAGAAGTACCGGAGTTCACTGGTGAAAATGTACCGGTGGCAGTAGCGGCAAGAGTAATGAAAAAGGATCAACAGTTTATACGCCAGGGTATTATCCTTGGATTTCTGAAATTCGGAGTTGCTTTCAAGAAGGAAGGGAGCAGCCAGTACGATTACTACATTTCCCCGATGAAGTTTTGGGAAGAGACAGGTTTTGTGTATGCCGGAGAGGAATGCTAAATAAGCCGTGAGAAGTGCTGAATAGGTATAAAAATTGATGAATAGGAAACATACAGGCAACAAAAACGCCAGCGGATGCGATAAATACGTGCATTACTGTTTCTGTTGAAGAAGCAGCAAAGGCTGGTAAGTTCTAATCAAAAAATAACTTTTAGATATTTTGAGGCACTTTCGTTTGAAAGTGCCTTATTTTTGTTATACAGTAGCAAGTTTGCCGTAAATGTGCTAGACTTATCACATATAGAACTGGCAACCGAAGAGGATAAGAGCTGGGATCTTGACTTCTGGGCGAAACTGTTCAAGGCAAAAACTTGGGAGGAAATGAAAATGTCTGCACCTGCTATGACCGAGCAACAAATTATTTCTCTATTTACGAAAGATATTATAAAAGAATATCACATTATAAACACCAGTCATAGTGATGATGACTTCCGCGAAGCAATCATTTGTACCTTTGATTCAGGTAAAAAACTCGTTATAAAAACAGCACATAATTCATTTACCTCTGTTGAACATATAAAAATGTGGCAAAGATGTATTGAAGAATATAGAAAGCTTGGTTATTACAGTCCTAGGATATTTGAATCTGTAAATGGTACCTTTCCAACCGTATTTTATAAAGGACAGGAATGTATTGTCTATGCAGAGGAATTTTCCCTATATTCTTCTGTGAAAGATTGTACCAATGCCAAACCATATCGGGATAATTTATATTTGATGACTGCAAAAATTGCAAAACAGCAATTCGACTATACTGATTTTCCTTCTGCCTATTGCTTATTTGATATATTCCCGGGAGATGAGCTGGACGAAGTTACTCAAAATGCCCTTGAATTTCAACGCTATTGCACAACATTACCCAAATGCTTTGAATCGCAAACCGTCAGAATGTTCAGAAGATGGGAAGATAATAGAAAACAGCTAGAGAAAATTTACTTTGAACTTCCATTTTCTGTATTTCAGGCTGATTTTAATGATTCTAATGTCCTGGTAGACTCAAATGGACAGTTTGTCGGTGTTATAGATTTTAATTTAGCAGGTAAGGATGAATTCTTAAATTATCTATTCAGAGAAATCTATACCGGTACTTTTGAAGAAGAATTAACCGAAATCCTGAGAGCATTAAAAATCTGCAAAGAAGTATACAACTTTACCAAAGAGGAACAGTATGCAGCCCTTCTGATTTATCGCTGTGTGAAGCCACTTTGGTATACAAGAGTAAAAACTTTAAAAGAAGCTGGAAATGATTTAAAATTAATCCAAAAGTGCCTTGATGAAATGGAATTGGCTCAAACAAAAGAGATTGATTTTAGAAGTGTTATGTAACACAATATAAATACATTGATTCCTAAATAACCAGAAAGGATAAAGGTGATAAGCATGAATAACAATCAGGTATTAACAACTATAAAACAGCGCAGCTCTGCCAGAGCATACAGCACAGAACAGCCTACACAGGAAGAATTAAATATGATCTTGCAGGCTGGACTTATGGCACCGACCGGAATGAACAAACAGGAAATTCATTTCACAGTGGTAAAGGGGAACAATCCTGTTCTTTCAGAGCTGGATGATGAAAAAAGAAGATTACGTGGACAGGAAAAGCAGCAGCATAATTTTTACTATGAAGCACCTGTTCTTATTTTATTAAGTGCTGAAGATGACTTTAAATGGAGTCAGGTAGACGCAGGTATTGCTGTAGAAAATATGGCTTTGGCGGCAGAGAGCCTCGGACTTGGCAATTTAGTCATTGGATGTATCTATGATGCCCTGCATGGTGAAAGAAAAGATTATTTTTCAGAACAGTTCCGGATTCCGGCAGGATATTCTTTCCAGATAGCCTTGGCAGTAGGGCATAAGACAGATCATAAAACACCACACGAATACGACTTTGATAAGCAGGTGACCATTCTGTAACCCGAATACTGCCAGTATAAATCAAAAACTTCTTTGGCATTTGTCTCAATATACCTACAAAGCCAAAAATTATCTGAAAACTTAGTTGCTTCTCACATTTAAAGCTGATATACTAAATAATAATGTATGATTGGAAAATGCTTGCTGTCTATGTGCTTTTCCGCACAGAAAAGAGGGGACTATGGGGAGTCAGGCTGGTAAAAAAGAAGAAAAATATGTAGATATTGAAGATTTACTAAAGGAATCACTGGCGGACAAAAGTGTGACTGGTGATAAAGAAGATATGGTTCTTGAATATCTTTGTCAGACAATATCCAAAACAGATTCCTATGATGTTTTAAAGAAAAAAGCAGATCAGGGCGATCCTTATGCCTATATCCAGTTGGCAAGCTGGCATATAGCACATGCAAAAAATACAAAAGATTATTGTCTTGCATATCAATATGCACTAAAGGCTTCCAGACATGGATATATAGAATCCTATTATATTTTGGGACAGCTATATCTATATGGTGCTGGATGTATTAAGAATGTGCAGAAAGCCATCAAATATCTGTCTTTTTTCGTACATAAAGTGTCATCTAAAGATCTGTTAAATGATTCTGTTCTGGTTGATGCCTATTTAAAACTGGCAGATGCAGAACGGTCGTTGGGGCACTATGAGAAATCTTATCGATATTATCAGGAATTGAAAAAGATTGATTCATCCTATGATGCTGAAGCAAAGGAAGTTCTGGCTTTGCTTCATGATAATCAAAATGAGCATGCCTCTTATCTCATTTATACAATTGTTGCTTTGTCAGCATCATGTATAGCTGCATATTTTCTACTCCATTATTTGTCAGTTCAGTGCATGACTTATGCTGGCAGATACAAGATAGAGCAAAAGGTAACTATTGTTGAAGAGGAAAAAGCAAAGCCACAATCAGAACCAATCGTGAAACCCGTTGAAATCCAGGAGCCTGTATCTTATACTCTGGTAAGCCAGTCAGACTTTGAATCATTAGGTTTTCAGGAAGTACAAATATCTTCCGTCAATGCTACATCGGAGTATATTTCTAAAAAAGGAAACTATTATGGTGCAGATAACCTGATAGATTCTGATATGGAAACTACCTGGCAAGAGGGGGAAGAAGATGGTGGAATAGGACAGTCTATCAATTTTACATTCAATGAACCTGCCATTATCAGCGCCATGTGTATTTATAATGGAAAACAGACAAATAATGAAGCTTTTTATGAAAATAATCGTATTGCCTCTTTTACCATATTTGAAGATAGCCTGTCTGTCCAATTACCCGATTTGATGGAAGCACAATATATCATATTTGAAAATCCATTGTTGGAAGATCAGGTAACGCTTACTCTGCAAAGCATCTTTGGCGGTTCAAAATGGAATGATACCTGTATTACAGAAATTATATTCTATGAATAGTCCAAAACAGATTGTACCGGAAAGTCTAATGTGTAGTTCATCTATATGATTCACACACATTAGACTTTTTAGCTGTTTAAATATTATGTAGAATTTTTTTAATAATATGCAACCATCTGTCAAAAAATCCCTCTATATAAGTAGAAGCACTTAAAACCACCGATAAAGGAGGATATCCCCGTGGAAGACAAGGATATTATCGAACTATACTGGAGCCGGTCGCAACTGGCAATTGCAGAAACTGCTGCCAAATATGGCAGGCAACTTCATACTCTGGCAGAACGGATTCTGTATAATCATGAGGATTCGGAAGAGTGTATAAATGATACCTACCACACAACCTGGAACACACTTCCTCCCAAACGTCCGGATTATCTGTTTGCTTATCTGGCAAAACTGACCAGAAACTTTTGCTTCGGCAAACTTGACTACCAAAAGGCAAAGAAACGCGATGCCGAATTAGTAGAGCTCAGTACAGAACTTGAAAACTGTATTGCATCGCCCAATAATTGTGAACAAAATCTGGAAAACAGGGAGTTAGGCCGATTGATCAGTCAGTTTCTGCGTGAACAGCCGCAGCAGATGCGTCAGGTATTCATCAGACGATACTGGTATATGGATTCCATAAATGACATATGTGTCAGTTTTGATTTAAGCCAGAGTAAGGTAAAATCCATACTGTTCCGCATGCGTGGCAAGCTTCGTGAATATCTGGAAAAGGAGGAAATTGCGTTATGAATGGTCTTGACCTGTTAAAAGGCATCGGTGAAATCGACGACGATCTGGTTGAAGAATCCTACATAGAAAATACTGGCACGTCAAAAGTTGCTCATTTTGTGATATGGAAACGCTGGAGCAGTGCTGCCGCATGTCTACTCTGTATCGGTATTGTCAGTGGTATTGCATATCGTGTTCATTCAGACTCCATAAAAGAAAACACTCCCGAAACAGCAGCCATGGATATTGCAGTTCAGGCATTGCCTCCGGAGGATGGTACAGGCAATACGGATGAAATTATGGAAGTTGCCCCTTATGTTGTTGTAGAAGATAATGCTTCAGAAGAATGTAATCTTGAATCTGCAAAACAGGAAAGTATTGAATCTTCCTGTGTACACGACTGGTCAGCATATACGATCATAAGTGAATACCCCGGTGAAATGAATGCAATTTACTGTTATGGAGAACCCAGACAGGGAAACTATTTTCTCTATCAATATCTAAGTGATACATTGGCTCAAAATGAAACTGCTGATATGACCCATCCCTTTGCGTATAATGTAAATGTTGATGTTTTTGCCTATGATGATCTCTCCGACCAGCATAGCAGGCATCTTTCAGGCGAAACAGAAGCAGATCAGCAGCTATTGACCCAGGAATATGAACGTCTGCTTGATCTTGGATATGATGTATACCTGTCGGATTCCTATCAATTAAGCGGTATCTTTACCAAAGAAGAACTGAATGATTTTCCTGTAAATGAAAAATATGGCTACACTATTTATTTTGCAAATGAACCATAGAGATTATTTCTAAGAAATGAGGTTATTTTATGAAGAAAAAAACAATTGCGCTATTATTAACAGCAACTTTGATATCAGGTCTGTTAAGTGCCTGTGGAAACAGTTCACAGACCAGTGATATCATTTCTACAACAGACAAAAAGGCTGATATGACATCCGAAGTCATCAATCTGACTGATAACAGTTCTGAAACTGCCACAAGTGTCAATATCGACTATACGATTGATTCTTATGCACCTGTCAACGATTTCGGCTATCGCCTTTTTCAAAAGAATACAGAGGAAACTACAAATCCTGTCCTGTCACCGGTATCTGCATACATTGCCCTTACAATGGCAGGAAATGGAGCCAATGGAACAACCAAAGATGAATTTTATCAATTGCTGGGAAGTAATGGAGAAATGACAGCATTATCAGATGATATGATGAATCGTTTCCCAACAGACAGTGAAAACCTGAAATTAAGTCTTGCCAATTCCGCCTGGATAGACAATGAATTTACACCTGACAAAGAATGGCTTGGAACAATTTCTTCTCTGTATGATGCACAGGCTTATCATGCAGACCTATCCACCAGAGAAGCTGTAGAATCCATAAATCAATGGGTAAGTGACAATACACAGGGGCTGATCAAACAGATGATCGAACAGCCTTTTGAGGATGATGCGAGACTGGTACTTTTCAATACTATATACTTTAAAGGCACCTGGCGCGATCCATTCCTGCATGAGATGACTTACGAACAGCCTTTTACAACCAGTGATGGAAAAAGTGTTAATGTTTCCATGATGCATCAGCGTAAAAGTTATTACGACTATCTGACAAACGATTATGCTGAAGGAGTCATTCTTCCTTATGCTGACGGTAATCTTTCTCTGGTTGCCCTCAGCCCCAGAGAAGGCACAACTGTACGTGAACTCAGCAATATGCTGACTTCGGATATGATTGCATCATTGCTTGACAGCAGGCAGGAGAGTACTTATATGAATATCGATCTGCCTAAATTTGAAATTACCTTCGATCAGATATTAAATGACAGCCTGATCGAGCTTGGCCTGGAGAGTGCCTTTGATGCTGATAAGGCAGATCTCACCGGGCTTGGTAAAGCTGACCATGACGGTAATATTTACATCAGCCTGGTTCGCCAAAAAGCTGACATCCGTTTGGATGAAGAGGGCACCGAAGCTGCTGCTGCCACAGAAATTGCCATGGTAGAAGCAACCTCACTTGATATTGAACAGCCTCTTAACATGGTCTTTGATCATCCATTTCTTTATATGATCATGGATATGGATACTCAAATTCCTCTGTTTATCGGAATCATTGATAATCCCAATGCATAAGAAAATCCCGCATACCCCATTAAACAATTGGAAGTATGCGGGATTACTTATTCCATAATAACAGCCGTCGTAGTTTCCTCTACAGATGTTTCTTCGTCATTATCCAGAAGTTTATCTATAAATCTGTTATCATTCAATTCCTGTTCCTGAACTGTCACATGATCATTTTCAGGAATTTCACCAACCAGAACATACCCTATGTATTCTACACGAGTCATAGCTCTTGTATAATACTGATACGCCACATCTGCATCCTGTTCATTGAATTCCTCTGATTCATAAGCAGAATGAAAATAAGAGACTGCATTTGTCATGTTTTCACTTGCTTCATCTGCCAGCGTTTCAATACTCTGGTATTGCTCAGGGACTGGAAGTTCCGCCAGATTTTTAAATTCTGTATCCAGATTGTCCAGAATGGATAATAATTTGTCACTGGATTCTGCATCATCGACATCCAGTTCATTGATCTGCTGATTTGCATCCTGAATAGTAGCTGTAAAATCAGAAATAGACGTGGAGAAATCTGCAAGTTCTTTTTCTTCCGTTGTATGTCCACATGCCGTAAGGCACATAACCGTTGTGATCGTAGCAATTAAATATTTATTCACATGTCTCATTCTTATTCTGCCTTTCTTTGCAACTCTCTTAAATATATCATATATTCTTCCTCTACGCAACTTAAACGGTCATTCGCATTTACATAAAAATAATATGTTTTAGGATAAATTGAATAAAAAAATACAATAGAATCATAAAAAATGTAGTTTACTTAAAACCAACAACTATGTATAATTTAGTTTAACGGTTCAGTGCATGCAAGTAAATTTTACTGAACTGTTAAATTACTAAAATTTGAAAGGATAAGAGTGAACATTATGATCGGCGCTGACGCAATGGTTAAATGTCTGGAAAATGAAGGTGTAACCACAGTATATGGTTATCCCGGAGTGGCTATCTGCCCATTTTATAACAGTATTCTGGATTCAGACATACAATCAGTACTTGTAAGAACAGAACAGAACGCTGCACATGCAGCAAGCGGAGAGGCGCGAGTCACAGGTAAGGTAGGCGTGTGTGCAGTTACCAGCGGTCCTGGTGCCACTAACCTGATCACAGGTATTGCAACTGCTTTTGCTGACAGTATTCCTATGGTATGTATCACTGGTCAGGTCAAGAGCGAACTGATCGGCAGTGATGTTTTTCAGGAAGCTGATATTACCGGCGCTGTAGAATCCTTTGTAAAATACAGTTATCTTGTAAAAAAAGTAGAAGATATTCCCCGCGTGTTCAAAGAGGCGTTCTACATTGCAAATTCCGGCAGAAAAGGACCTGTCCTTATAGATGTTCCGATTGATATCCAGAATGCTGCCCTGAGCAGATTCAAATATCCGGAAGAAGTATCTTTACGTACTTATAAGCCTACTGTAAAAGGGCATGCTGTCCAGATCAAAAAAGTCATCAAAGAGCTTGAAAAAGCCAAAAGGCCTATTATTTGTGCAGGTGGCGGTGTACATCTAAGTGATGCCGTAAATGAATTACGGAATTTTGCACATAAATACAGAATACCTGTTGTATCTACTATGATGGGACTCGGTGTCATGCAGACACAGGACCCTATGTATTTTGGTATGGTAGGTAATAATGGTAAGGCATATGCTAACCGTGCTATGAACGAATCTGACCTGCTGATCATGGTTGGTGCCAGAGTCGCAGACCGTGCGATCAGTCAGCCAGACCTGATCACAGAAAATAAAATATTAGTGCATATTGATGTAGACCCTGCAGAAATTGGCAAAAATGTAGGTCCTACCATTCCTCTGGTCGGGGATGTTAAGCATATCTTCTGTGACTTTGCCAAGCAGGAGTTTAACTGCTCACATGAAGAGTGGATTGCAACTCTGGAAAGCTATCGTGAATCCATGGTAATGAAACGTGATCCTAATCCCGCTTATGTTGATCCTGCTGCCTTCATCCGCATTTTGTCAGAAGAAATGCAGCATGATGCAATTTATGTTGCAGATGTTGGACAGAATCAGATATGGTCCTGTTCTTATCATATTGTAAAAGACGGCCGTTTCCTCACCTCCGGTGGTATGGGAACCATGGGATATTCCATTCCGGCCGCTATGGGAGCCAAACGTGGTAATCCGGATAAGCAGGTCGTTGCAGTATGCGGTGATGGTTCTTTCCAGATGTCCATGATGGAACTTGCTACAATTATGCAGCATCATATTCCGGTCAAAATAATTGTAATGAAGAACAATTACCTTGGCATGGTAAGGGAATACCAGCACTATACTTACAAGGATCACTATTCCGTTGTTGATATCAAGGATGGTTCTCCTGATCTTGAAAAACTTTCAGCGGCATATGATATTCCATTCCTGAGAGTTGAGAATATGTCAGATGCCAGAGAAAAATTGCAGGCTTTCCTCAAAGATGATACAACAATGCTTATGGAATGTCTGGTAGATCCAATGGACCTTGTTAAGTAGGAGGCAATTGATTTATGAAAAGAATATATTCCGTATTAGTAGAGAACAGAGCCGGTGTACTCTGTAAAGTTTCAGGTCTTTTCTCAAGACGTTGTTTTAATATTGACAGCCTCGCTGTTGGAGAGACTGAAGATCCTGAAGTATCCTGCATGACGATCGTAAGCAGCGGTAACGAACGTACTATTGAACAGATAGAGAAACAACTGAATAAAAAACTGGATGTTATTAAAGTAAAGACATTTGAAGAAAAAGACAGCATCAGCCGGGAATTAATGCTTATAAAAGTAAAATATAATAAAACTACCCGCCGTGATATTATGGAGATCTGCGATATCATGAAAGCTGATATTGTTGATATGTCACAGAACCTGATGATCATTCAGATATGTGATATGCCGGAACGCATTAAAGTAATGCTTGATATGCTCAAATCTATCAGCATTGTTGAAGTTGCCCGTACCGGAACTCTGGCACTTCCAAAATGTACTGAATTTTAATGCATATGTAACTATTCCGTCTCAATATGTATATTTTTGAATAATTACATAACATATTATGGAAGATGTCAGCTTGACAATTAACATAAGAGTTGCTACAATTAAAGACGTATGTAGCGTATAATATACGCAAAAGGAGTGTATTTTTATGCAAACAAGAGTCTTCCAGCTTTTGGTTGATAACAATTCAGGCGTGTTGAGCCGTATAACGGGTCTTTTCTCAAGGCGCGGATATAACATTGATGGTATTACTGCCGGTGTGACCGCTGATCCGAGATTCACAAGAATTACCATTGTTACTTCAGGTGACGAAGAGATTCTTGACCAGATTGAGAAGCAGGTTGCCAAACTGGTAGATGTTAGAGATATTCATGAATTAAAGCCGGACAAGAGTGTTTATAGAGAACTCTGCCTGGTAAAAGTCAGATCAACACCTGAGAAACGTCAGGCAGTTATCGCCTGTGCAGACATCTTCAGAGCCAAGATCGTAGATGTCAACATGGACAGTCTGATTGTCGAACTTACAGGTAATCAGTCTAAAATCGATGCATTTATTGCATTATTACAGGATTACGAAATTCTGGAACTTGCCAGAACTGGTATTACCGGTCTTGGAAGAGGCACAGAAGATGTAGTCTATCTTGAGTAGCTTACAATTTTTTATATAATTTTATTTTCTAGGAGGAAAAGAAAATGTCAGAAGCAAAGATTTATTATCAGGAAGATTGTAATTTATCATTATTAGAGGGTAAGACAATCGCAATTATCGGCTACGGCAGCCAGGGACATGCTCATGCATTAAATGCTAAGGAATCCGGATGCAATGTTATCATCGGTCTTTATGAAGGCAGCAAGTCCTGGGCAAAGGCTGAAAAGCAGGGATTTCAGGTATATACAGCAGCAGAAGCTGCAAAAAGAGCAGATATCATCATGATCCTTATCAATGATGAATTACAGGCAGATATGTACAAGAAAGACATCGAGCCAAACCTTGAAGCAGGCAACATGTTAATGTTTGCTCATGGTTTCAATATTCATTTCGGATGCATCAAGCCACCTGCTGATGTAGACGTTACTATGATCGCTCCTAAGGGACCTGGTCATACAGTACGTAGCGAATATCAGGCTGGCAAGGGAGTTCCTTGTTTAGTAGCTGTAGAGCAGAATGCTACAGGTAAGGCTCTTGATATCGCATTGGCTTATGCATTAGCAATCGGCGGAGCCAGAGCTGGTGTTCTTGAAACAACATTCAGAACAGAAACAGAAACAGACCTCTTTGGTGAGCAGGCAGTTCTTTGCGGTGGTGTTTGTGCATTAATGCAGGCTGGTTTCGAAACATTAGTAGAAGCTGGATATGATCCAAGAAATGCTTACTTTGAGTGTATCCATGAAATGAAACTGATCGTTGACTTAATCTATCAGTCAGGTTTTGCAGGAATGAGATATTCTATCTCCAACACAGCAGAATATGGTGATTATGTAACAGGTCCTAAGATCGTTACAGAAGATACCAAGAAGGCTATGAAGAAGATCCTTTCCGATATTCAGGATGGTACATTTGCTAAGGAATTCTTACTTGATATGTCTCCTGCAGGTCGTCAGGTTCACTTCAAGGCTATGAGAAAGTTAGCTTCTGAGCATCCATCAGAGAAGGTTGGCGAAGAGATTCGTAAACTGTATAGTTGGAACAATGAAGAAGATAAATTAGTTAATAACTAATCAGAATGATTCGTTAAGTCATTACATACAAAATGGTTATGGAACAAATCCATAACCATTTTTATTTATACATACTCTTTATAAAATTCAAGAAAACTTTCCAATGCAGGATTCCGAAACTGTTTTTTAGGATATACAAGTCCTATGTTTCTTTTGGGAATAGAGAAAGGCATTGGTATTTCAACTAACGTCCCATCTTTTAATTCCTGTTCTACAAAATTCTTGATCACACAGGCTATTCCAATACCGATCGTAGCAAATTCAATCAACAGATCCATGGTAGAAACTTCAATCAGATTCTCAGCCTGTATTTCATTTGCTGTAATATACTGGTCAACATATCTCCTTGATAGATTCTCCTTATCCATCAGCATAAGCGTTGTCACTTTGAATAATTCTTTGGTGTCCTTCATATTATGATAATCCAATCCTGTCCTGATCATTAGATTATCCAGATAGCTCTGTGTTGTGACAAAGATATCTTCAATAGAATGAATACGTGAAAAGATGAATGGAGAAGATGCATCCGGCTCACCCACCAGTCCAATATCAATGGTGCCATCCTCCAATGCCTGCAATGTCTGATATGTGGGCTGACAGGCAATGGAAATTCTTACATGCGGCTTCTTACGAACAAACTCCTTCAAATAGGGCAGTAGTACATATTTGCATAAAGTTGTGCTGACCCCTATCGTAAGATGTTCAACTTCCATTTTGTTCTCATAGCGGAGTTGTTCTTCTCCAAGTTCTATCGCATGAAATGCTTCTTTTAGCCGTTCATACAGGACCTCACCTTCTCTGGTCAGGGTTACACCTCTTGAACTGCGTACCAAAAGCTTCACATTCAGATTAGCCTCCAGTTTTGTAATAGACTTACTCACAGCAGGCTGCGAAATATACAATTCCTTTGACGCAGCCGATATATTCCCTGTTTTAGCCGCAATATAGAACACATAATAGGATGATAGATTCTGTGTCATATTTTATCCTCCGTAATACAAATCATTAGTCTTATATTACCATAACTGATTGTTATAGTAAATATAAAATATATGTATTATTATTATATTAAATTTCGTGCTATGATATCAATAATTCATGAAAATATATTATACTGCATACATACGTTAACTAATTTATAATTTTACAAAATGTAAGTGAGTCAGGCTCACACTATAACAGGAGGAATGAGACAATGGGAATGACCATGACGCAAAAAATTCTCGCTGCACATGCAGGTCTTGAATCAGTCACTGCCGGGCAGTTGATTGAAGCAGATTTGGATCTTGTTCTGGGTAATGATATCACCAGCCCTGTCGCCATTAAAGAAATGGATAAAATGAAGGTGAATGGTGTATTTAACAAGGATAAAATTGCCCTTGTACCGGATCATTTTGTACCAAACAAAGATATTAAATCTGCAGAACACTGCAAATGTGTTCGTGAATTTGCAATAAGGAATCAGATTACCAACTATTTTGAAGTTGGAGAAATGGGTATTGAACATGCCCTGCTTCCTGAGAAAGGTCTTACGGTCGCAGGTGATGTTATTATCGGTGCCGATTCCCATACCTGTACTTATGGGGCACTTGGTGCTTTCTCGACAGGTGTAGGCAGTACCGATATGGCAGCCGGCATGGCTACAGGCAAAGCCTGGTTCAAGGTTCCGAGCGCCATTAAATTCAATCTTACCGGTAAGTTACCTGAATGGGTAAGCGGCAAAGATGTAATTCTGCATATTATCGGCATGATCGGTGTAGACGGCGCCCTTTATAAATCTATGGAATTTGTAGGAGATGGCGTTGCCAATCTGTCCATGGATGACAGATTTACCATTGCAAACATGGCAATTGAGGCCGGTGTAAAAAATGGTATTTTCCCTGTAGATGATAAGGCCATTGCATACATGAAAGAACATTCCGGCAGAGAATTCAAGATCTATGAAGCTGACGAAGATGCTGTATACGATGAGGAATATACAATTGACCTGAGTACACTTCGTCCAACAATTGCATTCCCACATTTACCTGAAAATACCAAAACAATCGATGAGATCAAAGAAGATATCAAGATTGACCAGGTCGTTATCGGTTCCTGTACAAATGGCAGAATCGATGATTTAAGAATCGCTGCCAGAGTATTAGCGAACAAACATGTTGCCAAAGGCATGAGATGTATCGTCATACCGGCAACACAGGCAATCTATATGCAGGCAATGGAAGAAGGTCTGTTGAAAACCTTTATTCAGGCTGGTGCTGTTGTCAGCACTCCTACATGTGGTCCATGTTTAGGTGGTTATATGGGTATCCTGGCAGAAGGCGAACGTTGTGTATCCACCACGAATCGTAACTTTGTAGGCAGAATGGGACATGTTAATTCTGAGATTTATCTTGCAAGCCCTGCCGTAGCAGCAGCAAGTGCGATCACCGGTAAGATTTCATGTCCTGAACAGTTAGCATAAGGAGGAATATCATATGAAGGCAACAGGTAGAGTCTTTAAATATGGTGATAATGTTGACACAGATGTCATTATTCCTGCAAGATATTTAAACTCCTCTGATCCTGCAGAGTTGGCAACACATTGCATGGAAGATATTGATAAAGATTTTGTCAACAAGGTACAAAAAGGTGACATTATTGTCGCAAATAAGAACTTTGGATGTGGTTCTTCAAGAGAGCATGCTCCAATCGCGATCAAGGCAGCGGGCGTAAGCTGCGTAATTGCAGAAACATTTGCAAGAATTTTTTACAGAAACTCCATCAATATCGGACTTCCTATTGTAGAATGTCCTGAAGCTGCCAAAGCAATCAAGGCAGGAGATGAGGTTGAGGTTGATTTTGATTCCGGTATTATTACAGATAAAACCACCGGCGAAAGTTTCAAAGGTCAGCCATTCCCTGAATTTATGCAGAGAATCATTAAAGCAGAAGGTCTTATCAATTATATAAATAATAAATAATTTACTTAAACAACTATAAAAAGGAAGAACAAGAAACATATGTTTTTTGCTCTTTCTTTTTTTATAGTTCTATGCTATTATGTTACTGGAACAAACATTTGTTTTAAAGAGGTATTCCAATTGAAAAAGAAATATGATAAACCCTTTCTTATTATACTGGCTATTGTGATCATAACCATGTTTCTAATTCAGCATTTTGCCGGGAATAAAGGTTCTAACGTTCAGATTTCCCAGAATGGAACAATTATTGCTACATATAGTCTGTTTCAGAATCGAACTTATACCGTCACTACTGATGACAGTCACTATAATACTGTTGAGATCAGAGATGGAGAAATATGGATATCAGACGCAGATTGTCCGGGTCGATTGTGTATTAAACAGGGACATATTTCCAGAAATGGGGAAAGCATTATCTGCCTTCCCCATAAGCTTACAATCCTTGTAGAATCGGATACTTCTACCGGCATTGACACTGTTGCCCAATAATTTATTTGAACAAATCAAAATAGTCATCTAACAAGGCAGGTAGACCGACACATGAAGAAGACAGCAATACTTGGAATGTATCTGGCATTTTCCATGATTCTAAGCTATATAGAAACTCTGATTCCATTACCGATTCCTATCCCGGGAGTAAAGCTGGGTCTTACGAATCTGGCGATTATTTTGTTGCTATATCTGTATGGTTTCAAAGAAGCGTTCATCATCAACCTGATGCGAATTATATTAACAGGTTTTCTTTTTACTAATTTATCAATGATCTTATACAGTCTGGCAGGTGGTATTTTAAGTCTGTTATGTATGGCTTATGCCAAACGTAGTCAACATTTCAGTCTGCAATGTGTCAGTCTCATAGGTGGTATTACACATAATATCGGACAAATGTGTGTTGCCTACATTACAGTGCGCACTTATGGTATTTTATATTATGTTCCATTTCTTCTGCTGGCTGGCTCTGTAACCGGTTGGGTGATTGGTATGCTGGAGACCATAATTGAACCACGGTTGTGCCGGTTTATGCGAAACTATCAGTCTTAAATTAACAATATAGGAGGGTTTACTTCATGTATGCATATATAAAAGGGGAGATCGTTGACATTTCTGAGGATAATGTAGTTCTGGAATGTCATGATATCGGATATAATATCAAAGTTCCTTTCAGTGTAATACAGCAACTTCCTGGAATCGGCTCACAGGTAAGGATATATACATACACCTGTGTCAGAGAAGATGCTTTTATTTTATATGGTTTTTTAACAAAGGATGATCTCTGGATATTTAAAAAATTAATTACAGTAAATGGGATCGGTCCCAAAGGTGCTCTAGGTATTTTATCTGTGATGAGTGCAGACGATCTGCGTTTTGCCATTATTGCCGGAGATTCCAAGGCAATCTCCAAGGCTCCCGGAATTGGTGCCAAGTCTGCTGAAAGAATCATTCTGGATCTGAAAGATAAGATCACCCTTGAACCGGATCGTATTGATCAGAATGACACGATTGCCACATCCGCGGATTCTGTTAATTCAGATGCAAGAAACGAAGCAATCGAAGCGATGACTGCTCTTGGCTATTCCCCTTCTGAGGCTTTAAAAGCTGTAAAACAAATAACAGTCACCGATGACATGGATGCCGGAGCAATTCTGAAAGCAGCTTTAAAGGTCATCCGATAATTCAATAATAGGATAATTGCAGAAAGGTATGAGAAATATGGCTGGTAGAGTCATTGAAACCAAAATGCTGGATGAAGATATAAAGCTGGAAGGAAGTCTGCGTCCTCAGAGCTTAAATGATTATATCGGACAGCAAAAAGTAAAGGAAATACTAAGTATATATATAGAAGCTGCACGTCAGAGAAATGATGCACTTGATCATGTTCTTTTCTACGGGCCTCCCGGATTAGGCAAAACCTCTCTGGCTGGTATTATTGCAAATGAAATGAATGTTAATCTCAAAGTGACAAGCGGTCCTGCTATTGAAAAACCGGGAGAAATGGCTGCAATTTTAAACAACCTGCAGGAAGGCGACATTCTGTTCATTGACGAAATCCATCGTCTTAACAGGCAGGTAGAAGAAGTTCTATATCCCGCAATGGAAGATTTTGCAATTGATATTATGATCGGTAAAGGAACTTCTGCCCGTTCCGTTCGGCTTGACCTTCCTAAATTTACATTAGTAGGAGCAACAACAAGAGCAGGATTATTAACAGCTCCTTTGAGAGATCGTTTTGGTGTGATTCAACATCTTGAATTCTATTCCATAGAAGAGCTGGTTCTGATCATCCAGCATTCTGCCAGAATACTCAATGTTGAAATCGATGAAAAAGGAGCAATAGAGCTGGCACGAAGGAGTCGTGGTACTCCCCGTCTTGCCAACCGTATTCTTAAAAGAGTACGTGATTTTGCCCAGGTCAGATACGATGGCAAAATTACGGAAGAAGTAGCTAATACAGCTCTCGATCTGTTGGATGTAGATAAACTGGGGCTTGATCAGACCGACCGTTATATTTTAACAACAATGATAGAAAAGTTCCGCGGTGGTCCGGTAGGTCTGGATACACTTGCAGCCGCCATCGGAGAGGATAGTGGGACGATTGAAGAAGTATATGAACCCTATCTGATCAAAAATGGTCTGATAACCAGAACTCCACGTGGAAGAATGGTTACGGATTTGTGCTATCATCATTTAGGACTTGAATTTCCAGAGTGATTTGTTATAATAAACTATATATAGGTTTACAGAAGAATACAGGTACTGTATAAAGGGGAGGATTCTATATGGCTGCGAAAACAGATACAGAAGTCATCATTGGTGGTAAGGTACTTACCCTGAGTGGTCATGAAAGCGAGGAGTACTTACAAAAAGTAGCTTCTTATATCAATAATAAATTAAATGATTATCATAAGCTTGACAACTTCAAACGGCAACCAATAGAAACCCAGCATATTTTAATCGAGATCAATATTGCTGATGATTATTTTAAAGCACGTAATCAGATTGAATTATTGGAACAGGATCTTAAGGCAAAGGAAAACGAACTTTATGATCTGAAACATGAATTGATTGCAACACAGATCAAACTTGAGAATACCGCCAAATCTTTGAAAGAAGCACAGGATGAAATTAGTGAGAATTCCAAAAATATTGTTCGTATGGAAACAGAATTAAAGGAATATCGCAAGGAAGATAATAAGGCAGCTAATCATTAAGATAGCTGCCTCTTTTATGTATATCCTTCAAACAGGATATCTAAACAGGAGTTCTGAAAATGACAAAAAATTTAAACCACAAAAAAATCGAATTACTTGCTCCAGCCGGTGATTTTGCCTGTTTTGAAGCAGCAATCAATGCAGGGGCAGATGCCATTTATCTGGGTGGCGACAAATTCGGTGCAAGAGCATATGCACACAACTTCTCTGAGGAGGAAATTATCGATGCACTGAAAATTGCTCATTTGTTTCAACGCAAGATATATCTCACTGTAAATACATTGGTAAAAGAAAAAGAAATAAGCGACCTGATTCCTTACCTTACTCCTCTTTACAATGCCGGACTGGACGGAGTGATCGTACAGGATCTTGGAGCTTTAATGCTGATAAGGGATAACTTTCCGGGACTTGAATTGCATGCCAGTACTCAGATGACAATTACAGGAGTATATGGTGCAAAATTCCTGAAAGAATTGGGAGTCTGTCGCGTAGTCCCTGCCAGAGAATTATCTTTAACAGAAATTGCTGATATCAAGCGTGAGACCGGTCTTGCCATTGAAACTTTCATACATGGCGCAATGTGTTATGCCTACTCCGGTCAATGCCTTTTTAGTTCCATTCTGGGTGGAAGAAGTGGCAATAGAGGCAGATGCGCAGGACCATGCCGCCTTCCTTATACGGATGCTCATGGTCATACAACATATCCGCTGAGTTTAAAAGATATGTATACATTACCTATGATTCCAAAGCTCATTGAAGCCGGCATTGACTCCTTTAAAATAGAGGGCAGAATGAAAAGTCCGGAATACGTAGCCGGTGTTACCGCCATGTACCGCAAGTATATCGATTTATATCTGTCAGAACCGGATAAACCGTTTCATATTCTGCCACAGGATGAATCACTCCTTCGGAGTCTGTATATTCGTACTGATATATGCAAAGGCTATTATGAACAACATAACAGCAGGGATATGGTCACACTCAAGGAAGCTGGATATTCCGGCAGTGAAAATGATGTTCTAAACAGCATCCGTGCCAATTATCTTGAAAGCAGCAAAACGCTTCCCATCAGTGGTTCTATCCGTATTTTGGCAAATGAAACAACGGAATTGACATTAGCGTACAATAATATCAAGGTAATTGTAAAAGGCGATATTGCAGGTACTGCGATCAATCGCCCGCTTAGTGAAGCAGACATTCACAGCCGTATCAGTAAAATGGGAGAGACATGTTTTTCTCTTACACATTTAAAGGTCATAACAGACAATCAGTCATTTGTACCTGTAAAATCACTAAATGAGCTTAGAAGACAAGCCTGTATGGAATTGCAGTCAGCAATCCTTTCCCATAATACACCAGACAGAGAGAGCACCACATTTGCACCATTGAACGGAAAAAAACAGCCCGCATCAGATGTAGCAAACCAGCTTTATGCCTCAGTCACTACCTTAGAGCAGTTAGAGCAGGTTGTTGTTTGCCCTGAAATAACAGGAGTGTACATTGCTGCTGATTTGGTAATTGATGAAAAATTACAGAAATCTGTGTTCAGGCAGATGAAATGTGCCCCCGATAAAAAATATTACCTTGCATTGCCCTATATTTTACGGAAACGTTCCTACGGATTTCTGGTAAAATATGCCCAACTTTTGAATATGGATATATTTTGTGGCGTTCTTATCCGTAATATGGAAGAACTTCAATGGCTTCTTGGTATCGACTACAGCGGTCAATATATTTCAGACTATACTGTTTATTTGTGGAATAAACAAACGAGTCAATTATTGGAACATTATTTTGTACGCCACACATTGCCAATAGAATTGAATCGCAAGGAGCTCGACCAACTGACCCGGTCAGACAATAAATCTGCATTTGAGATGTGTATTTATGGCAGACTTCCTCTTATGTTCTCAGCAAATTGTGTGCGCAAGACATTGGAAACATGTACACATGATGCCGCTGAACCTTATATGCTGACTGACAGATACCGGAATCATTTCCCTGTCGTTCAAAATTGCAGACATTGTTACAATACGCTGTATAATACTGTGCCCTTATCACTTCATTCCCAGATCGTGAAACTCAAATCCGAACAATACGGAGTGTACCGTCTGGATTTTACATTAGAGGGAGCCAGGGAAACTGCTGCAATTTTAAATTATTACAGTAATCTATGGAAAGGAAATGATTCTATACCTTTCCCATACACAGACTATACTAATGGACATTACAAACGTGGAGTAGAGTAGAATTATGGTAAAAGCCGTTATTGAATTATCAAATTATATACTGGTAATTAATCTTTTGCTGTACACAGTTATCAGCTTTATCCTGCTGCCAAAAGAGGATGGTGAACGTTCCTCTTTTTTACTGGTGCTACAGGATGTATTCATATTCATTAATCACTTAACCGGAAGTCTTGTATTATTATCGACAAGGCATGATATGACTTATTTGTTCTATCCGGTTTTTCAAATGATCGCTATTTTTTCCTTTTTAGTTCTGATGAGAGCTATATATCCGCGATCTAACAGATTGTTACTCAATCATATTGGTGTCCTTTTATCTATCAGCTTTGTGATTTTAACCAGACTGTCTTTTAATAAATCAGTGAGACAATTTGCTATTGTTGCAGTATCCATGATCATTGCCCTTATTGTTCCTGCTTTTATGAAACACATGAGTCTGATAGAAAAAGGGAAATGGATCTATGGAATCGTCGGTATTGTGACCTTGGGTGCCGTATTGGTTACAGGAAGCATTATAAATGGCTCCAAACTTTCATTTTCAATCATGGGGATTTCTTTTCAGCCTTCAGAGTTTGTGAAAATACTGTATGTATTGTTTCTGGCAGGAGTTCTGGCTGAGTTCAGATCAAGATTTGCAGTATTTATATCAGCCATTCTTGCTGCAGCGCACGTATTGATCCTGGTAGCCTCCAAGGACCTGGGAAGTGCATTGATCTATTTTATAACTTATGTAATATTACTATATATTGCTACCCGTAAACTATACGTTATGTTGGGCGGTATTGCATCCGCAGCATGCGCATCCGTAGTTTCATACCACTTATTTTCACATGTAAGAGTTCGTATTACCGCATGGCTGGATCCCTGGAATGATATCAATGCAACCGGATATCAGATTGCCCAGTCACTGTTTGCGATTGGCACAGGTAGCTGGTTCGGCATGGGCATTGATGCCGGAAGTCCCCAATCCATACCATATGTTGAACAGGATTTCATTTTCTCGGCTATCTGTGAAGAATATGGTCTGCTCTATGGAATACTTTTAGTTACCATATGTACGAATCTGTTTTTGGAAATCGTACACATTGCGCATGAATGTGAAGAATCATTCCTGAAATATGCTTCCTATGGATTAGGTATTATATATATTTTCCAGATTTTCCTCACAATTGGTGGTAATACTAAATTTATTCCGCTGACAGGTGTAACGCTTCCATTGATCAGCTATGGAGGAAGTTCCGTATTGGCAACCATGCTTATGCTCGCATTGTTACAGGGCTTTTACATCCACCAGAATGCAGTACTGACAGAATTTGAACTGCCAATACCACCCCGGATACAGATGAATGTAATTGCAGGAGTCTTTTCTGCCTTATTTGTTGCTATTTCTGTATATCTTGTGCATTTTGCATACTTTGACAGTCCAGAAATCGTAAATAACACATACAATACCAAACGCCAGGAATTACTTGCAACTAAAACCTTACGTGGCGATATTTTGGCAGCGGACGGAACAGTTCTTGCTACAACCGACAATAAAACCGAAGAACGAATTTATCCATATGGTAAAGTCTATGCCCATGCAGTCGGATACGCCAGCAATGGTCGAATGGGAGTAGAACAGTCTGCAGGAATCTATCTGGTATCATCCAATGTATCTCTGAATACCAAAATTCAGGATGATCTGGCAGATGAAAAACATATCGGAAATTCTGTATACACAACATTTGATCCCGGTCTCCAGCAAGAAGCTTATGATGCACTTGGCATGTATGACGGAGCCATTATCGTAACACAGCCAAATACCGGTCGGATTCTGGCATTAGTATCCAAACCTGATTTTGATCCTAATACAATTTCCGAAATTTGGAATGATATTGTAACAGACAGCAACAGTTCTGTACTGGTAAACAGAGCAACCCAGGGATTATATCCACCTGGTTCTACGTTTAAAATATTGACAGCATTAGAATACATACGTGAAAATCCTTCAACGTATCAAAATTATCATTTTACATGTAATGGCAAATTTACAAGTGGAGAAAACACGATTCGCTGTTTTCACGGTACAAAGCATGGAGAAGTAGATTTTACCACTTCCTTTGCAAAATCCTGTAATTCTTCGTTTGCCAATATCGGACTTACTCTGAGCAAAACGAATTTTGCGCAGACATTGAAGAGTCTGTATTTCAATCAGGCTCTTCCTGTGAATTTCGCAAGCAATTCCAGCAAAGTGTCCGTAGATTCCGGTTCAACTGACAGTGATCTCATTCAGACTGTAATTGGGCAGGGTACAACGCAAATGACCCCTCTTCATCTTGCAATGATCACATCCATGATTGCTAACGATGGAGTTATGATGGAGCCATATATGATCGACAGGATTGAATCTGCTAATGGTGATCTGATCAAGAGTTACAGTCCAACCTCACTCGGCCAATTGATCAGTGATTCTGAAGCCCAGTCACTTCAGAATCTGATGAGTGCTGTAATTGAAAAAGGAACAGGAACCAGGCTTAGTGGTCAATCATATCAGGTTGCCGGTAAGACGGGGTCTGCCGAATACAATTCCAAGTCAGACTCGCATGCATGGTTTACAGGTTTTTCTTATGGTACCGATGATCCGATCCAGATTACTGTAATTATGGAAGGAGCCGGTTCCGGTGGAGAATACGCCGTTCCTGTTGCCAAAAGAATATTCGACCAATACTATAATGATTAATTTATAAAACTGAATTTGCAGCATTTTAGATACAATTAGCGAATAATCTTTGTAATTTATGTCAAAAAGGTGTATATTATTATTAGGTATATAAACGCAAATAGGAGGGAGCCTCAAATATGCTTAATCGCTTATTTGGAAATTATTTAGTAAACAGAGGTCGTCTGGACCAATCACAGTTAGACACCTTGCTTAATGATGCCAGAACATATACTGCCAGCCCCGAGACAGTAATTACATTGAATAAAATCCTGACACCTGCCCAGGTTCAATCTGTCATGGAAAATCATACAGGCGAAGAAAGTTTTATGGAAACTGCATTGCGTACGCAAATGATCACAGATAGTCAGTCGGAACAGATTCTTGCTTTTCAATCGCTTCCGGTTATGTGCTTTATGCAGCTTTTAATGGACAGGCAGATTCTAAGCAAGGATGAACTCATGACTGCCATTGCCGACTTTCAAATGTACAGTCAGTTCACCGATGAACAGCTTCACGTATTATGTATTGATGATATGGAACAAATCATCAAAATCTTTGTTCCTTTTCAGAACCCTCGAATGCATGAATTGACTGTTACATTATTACAGACGATCAAAAGACTGATTGACAAAAATGTATACATTGATAAGGCTTATATGGCCCATTCTATCCAGATAGACCGCTATGCAGCACAGACATTAATGGGAGATATGAAAGTAAAATTCTATCTTTCAGCACCTATGAACAATTTGCTTGCAATTGCTAATCATTTCGCAGGACAATCCTATTCGGAAGTCAATATGGATGCTCTGGATAACGTAGGAGAATTCATCAATTGCGTAAGTGGATTATTTGCTACCAATTTAAGTTATGAAGGTATTAATATTGACATGGATGCACCAGATTACGGAATGGAAGGTCCTTATCTGAATAATGGTAAGATATACGTGATACCAATTCACGCTAACCGTTTTAGCTTTCGTGCAGTTTTTGAACTGCAACAGTAATTTATCTATATACCAAAAGGAGAACAACTTATGCATACAGTAATTATTATCGATGACTCCAAAACTTCAAGATCAGTACTTAGAACGATTCTTGAAAATAATGGTTATGAGGTTCTTGCCGAAGCTCAGGACGGAGAAGAAGGATTTGAGAAGTATCAGGAGTTGCATCCTGATTTTGTAACCCTTGATATTACAATGCCTGTGATGGATGGGATACAGACTCTGGTAAAACTTAAAGAATACGATGCGGATGCCAAGGTCATTATGGTTACTGCGGCCGGTCAGAAAAATAAAATGGTAGACGCAATTAAATTGGGGGCAACAGAATTTGTCACCAAGCCATTTGAAACAGATCAAATTATCAGTATTATAGAAAGTATTGAAAAATAGCCCTGATCAATGGCTTTTGAACACGCACCATACGGGAGGAAACGCCATGATTGAAGCAACAAGCTGTGGAGGCGTAGTAATTTTCAGAGGTAAAATATTATTACTATACAAAAATTTCAAGAACAGATATGAAGGTTGGGTCTTGCCAAAAGGTACAGTAGAAGCAGGAGAGAAGCATGTTGAAACAGCACTTCGGGAAGTATTTGAAGAATCCGGAGTTAAGGCGACTGCAATACGATATATAGGGAAGAGTGAATATTCTTTTTCTGTACCTCAGGACACAGTTACCAAAGAAGTACATTGGTATCTTATGATGGCTGATAACTATTACAGCAAGCCTCAGAAAGAGGAATTCTTTGTGGATTCCGGTTATTACAAATACCATGAGGCATATCATCTTCTGAAGTTCTCCAATGAAAAGCAGATACTGGAGCAGGCATATCAGACCTATACAGAACTTCGCAAAAATAAGCAATGGATCAAACCATGAAGGAGGTCACAAAGACCTTCTTTTCTTTTATAATAAAATATGGTAAGATAGTGGTAAGTTTTACATAACTTTGTGCATACTAAGTAAAGGGGAGCTGATACGCATGCATTTTTACAAACGTTTATATGTAGGCTCTTCTGTCACGAAAAAAAAGAGACAGATCATATGGAAGCTTAAAACAGGGAAAGTCATGCCCAATGTATACTGCATAGCTCTTGCAGCCAATCCTCAGGATATGTTGGAAATTTATCATAATGGATTACTGAAACAATCTTATTATCATAATTATCCGCCCTATATTATTGGTATTGCAGGCAGCTACACCGAAGCAGTCGAACTGGTACAATTAATGTTGGAGGATACCTTCAAAATGACAGGTACTTATGATATCCGCAAAATATGCATTACCCTTAATATACAGGGCAATAGTAATTAATAAAAGGGGATTATATGCTTGGAATCATTCTAAATATATTAAAAATAATCGGAATCATTCTATTGATTTTGTTGGCTTTTATTATTCTTATGCTATGTGTCATTTTATTTGCCCCAATACGATACAGGGCAGAGGGTAATTATAAAGATAAATATCTGATCAATGCAAAAGTTAGCTGGTTGCTACATCTGTTTTCATTACGAATCAGGCAAAGCAGTGTGGAATCATTACACATTATATTCAAAATCGCAGGCTTAACTGTTTATGATAATACCAGACCGGCCAGAACTTCAAAACGCACAAAAAAGAAAAAAAAGAAATCCAATGATCAGCATGAAATTCCAGAAGAAGCCACTCAAATACATGCAGCATCTGCGGAAGCTTCAGAGGAAAATATCTCAAGTACCTCTAAAGAAAAGAGTGTACATAAGGATAATTTTATATCAGATGAGTCGAATACTCATAATAAGCTTACTATTTTGCAGAAAATTCACTTATTATTTCTTAAATTTGTACATTTTTTACAGAATATTAAGTACACATTTAGAAAATTCTATGATACAATAGTAAACATAAAGAGTAACATCTGCTATTATTGTGACCTGTTATTGCAGGATACTACAAAGGCAGCTTTTGCTGCCGCCAATAAGCAGATCATACGCATTGTAAAAAACCTGAAGCCAAGACAATGGCGTATATATCTGCATATCGGTATGGAAGATCCTGCCGCAATGGGAGATATTTTAGGAATATGGGGTATGCTGTACCCTCTGCATGAGGGGCACATCGAAGTTGAACCCGAATTTGACCATAATGTTTTTGAAGCAGAATTTTCATTTAAAGGAAGAATTCATATTTTTGTTTATTTATGGACAGCTTATATCATTTTATTTGATAAAAATATAAAACAGTTGAAAAAATGTCTGTTACGAGAGGAAGGTTAATACATGGCAGATAACAGTTTTAGTGGAATTGTAGGTTCCATGATGAAAGGAATGGAAGGTTTCTTATCTTCCAAAACTGTAGTAGGCGAACCGACACAAATAGGAGATACTACAATTATTCCTTTGGTAGACGTCACTTTTGGTGTTGGTGCCGGTGCATCGACCAAAGACAACAAAAACAGCGGCGGTGGCGGCATGTCCGGCAAAATGACCCCAAGTGCCGTTCTGGTCGTTAAAAATGGTCAGGTTAAATTGGTAAATATCAAAAATCAGGATACCGTAACCAAGGTTCTGGATATGATTCCTGATCTGGTCGATCGTTTTACAGCTTCCAAGGAAGACATGCCAAGCGATGAAGATGCAATTAAAACTGCATTTCCAGACAAAGATGAACAATAACGGCATATAATAATAATAACTAATGTCCATAGGCGGTGTTACATGAAAAAGCTGATAGGTTATACCTGTTTCTGGATTGCTGTGGGCATGGTACTTATGCTGATCATAGGTGAAATATGGATTGCCTTGATCTGTATCACCTTTTTACTTATTGTTGGTTACTGTTTATTTCACTGTCATTAATAAGGGTTTGGCAGTGAATCTTAAATAAGGGAGTATACTATATGGTGGATTTTGATGATAAGCTCATGAAGGCTGAAACATCCGAGGAAGTAAGGAACCTCAAATTATGGATGTTTCAGGAGCGCGTCAAAATTCAGGCAAAAAAAGACGAACTAAATGAATTAAGTCTTAAATTGCAAGAAGAGAAAAGGACATTAGAACGAGACAGAAATGCACTGAACATGAAAATTAAGGCTGAAAATAAGCGTTTCAATGACAACGAAAAATTTATGTCCCAGAAGCAGAAAATTATTGAAGATGCTTTCAGACAACTTGCGTTGGATAAAAAGACTTTAGAATGCGAACGCCTGAATTTTGAATACGAAAAAGGCAAATATGCCAGACAGCGTTTCAATGCAAGAAAGAATTCTTATGACAATAATTCCTTTGACAGCAGTTCTTATACCGGATGCATATTTTTTCAGGGAGTGGATAGTGAGCTTGCTCTGCGCAAACGCTACAAAGAACTTTTGAAAATTTTCCATCCTGATAACAAATGTGGAGATACCAGAACATTACTCTTAATTCAGAAAGAGTATGAAAAAATAAAAAGGCAATACTATGAAGCATAGTATTGCCTTTTTATTTGCACGACATGTGAGATCATAAATCAAAAATAAGCAGGCGAACCTGCTCATTTTCTAAAATAAATTATGCTCTTTCAACACTTCCGGATCTTAAGCAGCTTGTACAAACATGCATTCTCTTAGTAGCTCCGTTTACTTTGCATTTTACTCTTTTAACATTTGAATTCCAAATTGCGTTGGATCTTCTATGAGAATGGCTTACGTTGTTTCCGAAATGAACGCCCTTGCCACAAATATCGCATTTTGCCATAGTTAGCACCTCCTTGACTAAACTAAGTCATTCGACTCACAACATTAGTATCTTACCAAAAAAGTATTCATTTTGCAAGCTATATTTTTCAAAAAGAGTAAAAAATATATGAATTATATAGAAATATAGGTTTCTTTTTTATCCAATTGCGGTTATAATAGTAACGAATAATTATAATAAGGAGGATTTCTATGAAAGGTTCAATGAATACCCATTTGGGAAATATCGTTATTGATCCGGAAGTTATCGCACAGTATGCAGGCAGTGTTGCAGTTGAGTGCTTTGGTATTGTAGGCATGGCATCCGTCAATGTGAAAGATGGCCTGGTGAAATTACTTAAAAAAGAAACTATCACTCATGGAATACAGGTTAATATCGTCAATAATAAATTAATCCTTGATTTTCACGTAATTGTTGCATATGGTGTCAGTATCATTGCTGTATCTGACAATTTGATCAGCAATGTAAAATATAAAGTTGAAAATTTTACTGGTCTCGAAATCGAAAAAATCAACATCTTTGTTGAAGGCGTTCGAGTAATAGATTAAGGAGGATTTTGAAAGTGGGTTTAAATATTATCGACGCACAAATGCTTTCAAAGATGTTTCTTGCCGGAGCAAAGAATTTGGAGCATAAAAAAGAATGGATCAACGAATTAAACGTTTTTCCTGTTCCGGATGGTGACACTGGTACTAATATGTCCATGACAATTATGTCAGCAGCCAAAGAAGTAGCTGCAATCAGTGAGCCCAGTATGGCATCTCTGGCAAAAGCAATTTCTTCAGGTTCCTTAAGAGGTGCACGAGGTAATTCAGGTGTTATCCTTTCTCAGCTTTTTAGGGGCTTTAGTAAAGTCATCAGTGAATATGATGAGATCAATGTTGCAATTCTGGCTTCTGCATGTGAGAAGGCCGTTGAAACTGCATACAAAGCTGTTATGAAGCCTAAGGAAGGTACTATTTTGACCGTAGCCAAAGGAGCAGCTAAAAGAGCGAATGATCTTGCTGTCGCCGGTGAAAAAGATTTAGAGATCTTTATCAGTGAAGTGATCAAAGAAGCAGACGTAGTACTGTCTCAAACTCCTGAGATGTTACCCGTTTTAAAGCAGGCAGGTGTTGTAGATTCAGGTGGACAGGGACTTGTAGAAGTATTAAAAGGAGCATATGATGCGTTCTTAGGCAAGGAACTTGACCTGACTATAGAAGCTGCTCCTGCAAAATCAACCAATAAAGGAACTATGTCCCCAAATATCGAAGCGCAGGCACAGGCAGAGATTAAATTCTGCTATTGTACACAGTTCCTGATCATGTTAAGCAAACCTTTTAACATTAAACAGGAAATGGATTTCAAGGAATATCTTGAGTCTATCGGTGATTCTATCGTAGTTGTTGCAGATGATGAGATTGTAAAGGTACATGTTCATACAAATGATCCGGGTCTTGCTATGCAGAAAGCTCTTCTTTATGGTTCTCTGACAACTATTATCATCGAAAATATGCGTCTTGAAAGAGATGAAAAAGTATCAGATATGATGGAGAAAGAAATGCAGCAGCCAACTATCGGAAAGGAATCTGTTAATGAGCAGAATTCCCAAACTGCAGTTTCTGCTGAACATAAAGATACTGGATTTATTGCCGTTTCTATTGGTGATGGTATGAATGAGATATTCCAGTCTCTCGGTGTAGATTATATCATCGAGGGTGGTCAGACAATGAATCCCAGTACAGAAGATATGTTAAATGCAATTGATCAGATCAATGCAGATAATATCTTTATTTTTCCTAATAACAAAAATATTATCCTTGCTGCCAATCAGGCAAAAGAATTAACAGAAGATAAGAATATTATTGTAGTTCCCACCAAAACTGTTCCACAGGGAATCACAGCTATTATCAACTATGTTCCTGATATTTCTATTGAGGAGAACGAAGCCGTCATGACCCAGGAAGCTCAGAATGTTGCAACCGGTCAGGTTACCTATGCGGTTCGTGATACCATGATCGATAATAAGGAAATCCATCAGGGTGACTTCATGGGTATTGGTGATAAGGGTATCTTATCTGTAGGCACTGATCTGCAGAATGTAGCTTTTGAAATGGTTTCAGAAATGATGAAGGACGATTATGAACTGATCAGTATTTATTATGGCGCTGACATTTCTGAAGAACAGGCCGAAGAACTTGTTACACGCATTCAGAATGAATTTTCTTCCTGCGATGTAGAATTGCAGTATGGTGGTCAGCCTATTTATTCATATGTTGTTTCAGCAGAATAATACTTTAGTATCAAAAAAATATTCAGGAGATAAGGGAACGGATTATCCGTTCCTTTTTATCCTTACAGGTAACTTGGATGAATTTAACAGAACCTATTACGACTATCCGTGGAATTGGTGACAAAACAGCCGCCTTTTATCATAAACTTAATATATTTTCTGTATATGACCTGCTTACACACTATCCCAGAGAATATGAAGAATGGCAGGATATAACACCAATCAATGAGTTAAAAGTTGATCAGATACAGGCAATCCATGCCACTGTTATTCAAACTCCACAGACCATCCATATAAAGCGCAATATGGCAATTACGACGGTCCATGTCAAAGACAATTCCGGACAGTGCGAATTAACTTATTTTAATGTACCATACATAAAAAATGCTCTACAGACAGGTAAACAGTACATTTTGCGAGGACAAGTCGTCATGCGTCGTAATATATTGACCATGGAACACCCAAAAATTATTAGCGGTGATGAATTTATCAGCCATCTGCACACATTAACGCCGGTTTATTCTACGACAAAGGGACTTACGATTCAGAATATATCCAAGTCAGTACGCAGTACATTGGAATATGTATCATTACATGATTATTTTCCTGACAAATTACGCGTTAAATACAGATTGGAAGAGTATTCAAAATCTATGCATGACATCCATTTTCCTTCAGACAGGAATTCTCTGGTCGCAGCACGTAAGAGATTAGTTTTTGACGAATTTTTCTTCTTTATATTATCTGTGATGTCTCTTAAGGATATGACAGAAAGAGCTGTAAATGACTGTCCTATGATGAAAATAGATGCCTGCAATGAATTGATACACAAGCTCCCATACAAGCTGACAAACGCACAGCTGAAAGTATGGTCAGAAATCGAAGAGGATATGTGTTCTGCTCATTTAATGAATCGTCTGGTTCAGGGAGATGTCGGCTCCGGCAAGACAATCGTTGCAATTCTGGCTATGTTCATGTGTGTTATGAATCATAAGCAGGCAGCATTCATGGCTCCTACAGAAGTTCTTGCCAAACAGCATTACGAATCTATCTGTCAAATGGCACAGCAATATGAATTGCCTTTTAAGCCCGTTCTTTTAACCGGTTCACTGACCGCCAAAGAGAAACGCATTGCAAAAGAGCAGATTACCAGCGGTGCTTGCAATATTATTATTGGCACGCAGGCATTGATTCAGGATAATGTAGATTTTTATGATCTGAAATTAGTCATTACAGACGAACAGCACCGATTCGGAGTAAAACAACGTGAGACCCTGGCTTTAAAGGGATTGTCTCCCCATATTCTGGTCATGAGCGCAACTCCTATTCCCAGAACATTAGCATTGATCCTGTATGGAGATCTGGATATTTCTGTCATGGATGAGCTTCCTGCCGACAGATTACCGATCAAAAACTGTGTTGTCGGTACAGATTATCGTCAGAAAGCATATCAGTTCATTACTAAAGAAGTCCAGAATGGCAGGCAGGCATACGTAATATGTCCTATGGTAGAAGCAGGAGATGAAAGCGGGGAACAATCCAATCTGGAAAATGTAATAGATTACACTGACAAATTGCGTGCAGCGCTTCCAGCCAGTATTCGTATTGCATATTTACATGGTCAAATGAAACCCAAAGAAAAAAATCATATTATGGAAGAGTTTGCAGCACGCAATATTGATGTACTTGTATCCACTACCGTGATCGAAGTAGGTATCAATGTACCAAATTCCACTGTCATGATGGTAGAAAATGCCGAGCGTTTCGGCCTTGCACAGCTCCACCAGCTCAGGGGACGGGTCGGCAGAGGGCAGTATCAGTCATACTGTATTTTTATCAGTACTTCTGATCATAAAAATACAATAGAGCGACTTCAGGTTCTGAACAAATCCAATGATGGCTTCTATATCTCTTCAGAAGATATGAGGCTCCGAGGTCCTGGAGATTTATTTGGCATACGTCAAAGCGGACAATTTCAATTTCAACTGGGTGACATTTATCAGGATGCCTCCATACTCCAGGATGCCCAGCGCTGCGCAGCGGAAGTTTATGCTGATTATATTGAATCCGCTAAAATTCCTTCACCTCAATATACGGAAATTTGGCAACACTATGAAGAGAATATCGCACGTAGTGTTGACTTTATTAACATCTGACATTAGAATAGTATAGTGTAGCCTTGAATTTATTTGGGATAACTACACAAGAGTTAAGAGATACAATAGGGGGTTAACTATATGTCTAAAATAGCAATAGTTACAGACAGTAACAGCGGCATTACACAAGCTCAGGCGAAAGAATTAGGTGTTAGTGTCATACCAATGCCTTTTATGATCGATGGTGAAACATTTTATGAGGAAATATCCTTAAGCAGGGCGGAATTCTATCAGAAGCTTGCAGCAAATGCAGATATCTCCACCTCACAGCCTTCACCGGAATCCCTGATTAATTTATGGGATAATTTATTAAAAGATAATGATGAAATTGTTCATATTCCCATGTCAAGTGGGCTAAGCGGATCCTGTCAGACTGCCATTATGCTTGCACAGGATTATAATGGAAAGGTACATGTTGTAAACAATCAGCGAATTTCTGTTACACAACGCCAGTCTGTTGTTGATGCTTTAGAATTAGTACAAGCAGGTAAAACAGGTTCTGAAATTAAGGATATCCTTGAAGCAGACAAATTCAATTCCACTATCTATATCATGATAGATACCTTGTATTATCTGAAAAAAGGCGGAAGAATCACACCTGCTGCTGCTGCACTTGGCACGTTATTAAAATTAAAGCCTGTACTTCAGATCCAGGGGGAGAAATTAGATGCTTTTGCAAAAGCCAGAACTGTGAATCAGGCAAAAACGATTATGATAAATGCAATAAAGAGTGATATTGAGAAACGTTTCGGTGGAGTTTCCAAGGATAACCCCATTTATCTGCAGATTGCCCATACCGAAAATGAAGAAGCAGCACATGTCCTTGCTGATGAGCTTCATGAGGTATTCCCGGATTATCCGATATATATTGATCACCTGTCTTTGAGTGTATCATGTCATATCGGCCCAGGATCACTTGCAATCGCTTGTTGTAAGAAATTGTCTATTTAATCAAATATAGATTGTGCAGGTCATAACCTGTTGAACTATAAAAACAGCCCCAATTTCAAATCGGGGCTGTTTCTGTATACATTTTAACAGTGATATCTTCCAATAACTATGCAAGAGCTGCTGTAATGATCGCCATAGAATATACTTCAATTGCATTACATCCACGGGATAAATCATTGATAGGAGCATTCAAACCCAGCAGAATAGGACCATATGCTTCGAAATTACCCATACGTTGTGCAATTTTATAACCAATATTACCTGCATTGATATCAGGGAATATAAAAGTATTAGCATGTCCAGCTACAGTTGAGTCTTTGCATTTTGTACGTGCTACACGAGGAGATACGGCAGCATCAAACTGAAGTTCACCCTCAATAGGAAGTTCCGGATATTTTGCTTTTGCCTTGTTAGCTGCATTACGCATTTTATCAACATCCTCACCCTTACCAGAACCAAGAGTAGAGTAGCTTAAAAACGCAACCTGAGGATCCATACCGAATACTCTGGCACACTTAGCTGTTTCACCAGCGATTTCAACTAATTCATCCTCTGTAGGTTTAATATTGATCGCACAGTCACCCATTGCCAGAACTTCATTTTCACCTGTTGCTGAAGGACGAACCAGAATAAAGCAGGATGATACAATGCTGTTACCCGGTTTAGTCTTTACAATCTGGAGGGCAGGACGAACTGTATCCGCTGTAGAATATGTAGAACCACCAAGTAATGAATCCGCAACACCCATTTTAACTAACATTGTACCAAAATAATTAGGCTGTTTTAAGATCTTTCTTGCTTCTTCAGGAGTTACACCCTTGCTCTTACGAATTTCACAAAACAAATCAACCATTTCATCAAAACGGTCATAATTTTCAGGATCAATAATCAGAGCACCGCGAATATTAAATCCACTTTCCTCTGCTGATTTATATACTTCTTCCTCGTTGCCGACAAGAATCGGATGCAGGAAACTACTTGCCAGAAGTCTGGAAGCTGCTTCCAGGATACGAGGATCTGCACCTTCTGTAAATACAATTTTCTTGGGGTTTTTCTTTAAAATCTCAATCATTGTTCCGAATCCAAACATATTTTTAATTCCTTCCTTTTCTTAGGTTGCTGTTAATTTTATGAAAGCGTTTACACCATTGATTTATACGGATTTGCGCTGTAACCTATCTTTATTGTATACAATTTTTTTACATTTGCAATCCTTGTATTGAAATAAATGCACAAATTTTTTATTTTTTTCTGTGTTTCTTCGTTTGTAATGTTAAATACGAGCAATTCTATTTTTGGTAGTGGTTACATGAATATACATTTGCTTACATTAAAAAACATATGTTTGAATTTCTGGTATTTTTTGTTTGCAAACACGCAAAGATATGCTATAATCAGTGAAGTGCGTTATGTATACATAACGTATTATATTCAGAAAGGTTTAGGTTTTACAATGGCAAAATCACCCAATGTGTATGACGCATCAAGTATTACCGTATTAGAAGGACTTGAAGCAGTAAGAAAAAGACCCGGTATGTATATAGGCAGTGTTTCTACCAAGGGTCTGAATCATTTAATATATGAAATCGTAGACAACTCTGTAGATGAACATCTGGCGGGAGTCTGTACTAAAATAGAGGTCACTCTGGAAGCAGACGGTTCTGCCACGATCAGTGATAACGGCCGTGGTATTCCGGTTGGAATGCATGCAAAAGGAGTAAGTGCTGAACGTGTAGTATTTACAACACTTCATGCCGGAGGCAAATTCGATAACTCCGCTTATAAGACAAGCGGTGGTCTTCATGGTGTCGGTTCCTCTGTTGTAAATGCTTTATCAACACAGCTTACTGTAACTGTAAAGAGCGGTGGTCTGATACATCAGGATAAATATGCTTATGGCAACCCCGTTACTGAACTGGTTGACGGGTTATTACCCGTTATTGGCAAAACCCGTGAAACAGGAACCACTATCAATTTTACACCAGATCCATCTATTTTCGATAAGACCTGGTTCAAGGCAGAAGAAGTAAAAAGCCGCCTTCATGAAACAGCTTACTTAAATCCCAAGCTTACCATCGTTTTCCGCGATAAGCGTCAGGAAATTCCTGAAGAAATTACCTATCATGAACCAGAAGGTATCGTTGGCTACGTGAAGGATCTCAATAAAAATAAAGAAGCAGTTCATGACATTATTTACTATAGTGGAACCAGTGAAGGCATTACTGTAGAATGTGCTTTCCAGTATGTTAATGAGTTTCATGAGAATGTGCTGGGATTCTGTAATAACATATATAATGCGGAAGGTGGTATGCATCTTACTGGATTTAAGACCATGTTCACAACTATTATTAACAATTACGCACGTGAACTTAATATTTTAAAGGAAAAAGATGTTAATTTCACCGGTGCTGACGTGCGAAATGGTATGACTGCAGTTGTATCTATCAAGCATCCGGCTCCCCGTTTTGAGGGTCAGACCAAGACTAAGCTGGATAATCAGGATGCTGCAAAAGCAGTCAGTAAAGTAACCGGTGATGAAGTTCCACGTTACTTTGACCGAAATCTGGAAGTATTGAAAAATATTATAAGCTGTGCTGAAAAAGCTGCCAAGATCCGTAAAACAGAAGAAAAGGCAAAAACAAACATGCTGACAAAGCAGAAATTTTCTTTTGACTCAAATGGTAAACTGGCAAACTGTGAATCCAAAGATTACAGTAAATGTGAAATTTTTATCGTAGAGGGAGATTCTGCAGGCGGCAGTGCCAAAACTGCCCGTGACAGAAATTATCAGGCAATCCTTCCGATTCGTGGTAAGATCCTTAATGTAGAAAAGGCAAGTATCGATAAAGTTCTTGCCAACGCTGATATCAAAACAATGATCAATGCATTTGGATGTGGTTTCTCCGAAGGATATGGCAATGATTTTGATATTACCAAATTAAAATATAATAAAATTGTTATCATGGCAGATGCCGATGTAGATGGAGAACATATCAGCAATCTGTTACTTACCTTATTTTATCGTTTCATGCCGGAATTAATATATGAAGGACATGTCTATATCGCCATGCCTCCTTTGTATAAAGCCATGCCTGCCAAAGGAAAAGAAGAATATCTTTACGATGACAAAGCTCTGGAAAAATACCGTGCAAAACACAAAGGACCTTTTACACTCCAGAGATACAAAGGTCTTGGTGAAATGGATGCCCAACAATTATGGGATACCACTTTAAATCCTGAAACAAGAATTTTAAAGCAGATTGAAATAGAAGATGCCAGAATGGCATCAGAAATCACAGAATTATTAATGGGAACGGATGTCACTCCGCGTAAAGCATTCATACATGAACATGCAACTGACGCAGAACTAGATATTTAGCAAGAGGTAATAAATGGAAGAGAAGATTATAAAGACTGAATATTCCGACACCATGCAGAAATCCTTTATTAATTATGCCATGAGTGTCATTGTCGCACGTGCACTTCCGGATGTCCGGGATGGCTTAAAGCCGGTTCAGCGACGTACTTTATATGATATGCACGAACTTGGTATCCGTTACGACAGGCCTTATAGAAAGAGTGCCCGTATCGTAGGTGATACCATGGGTAAGTATCATCCACATGGCGACAGTTCTATTTATGAAGCCCTTGTTGTAATGGCACAGGACTTTAAAAAAGGACTCCCCCTCGTAGATGGTCATGGTAATTTTGGCAATATCGAAGGAGATGGCGCCGCAGCCATGCGTTATACCGAAGCCAGACTGCAGAAAATAACACAGGACGCAATGTTAGCAGATCTTGATAAAGATGTTGTTGATTTCGTTCCCAATTTTGATGAAACAGAAAAGGAACCAAGTGTATTGCCATGTCGTTTTCCGAATCTTCTGGTAAATGGTTCGGAAGGCATCGCTGTCGGTATGGCGACAAGTATTCCGCCGCACAATCTGGTTGAAGTCATTGATGCCATGAAAGCATATATGATGAATGAAAATATCACGACCAAAGAGCTGATGCACTATGTAAAAGGTCCTGATTTTCCAACCGGTGGTATTGTATGTAACAAAGATGAACTGTTGGATATCTATGAAACCGGTGTCGGCAAGATCAAACTGAGAGGTGTCGTTGATGTTGAGAAAGGAAAAAATGGTAAACTGAATCTTGTTATATCAGAGATTCCTTATACAATGATCGGCGCTAACATAAGTAAATTTCTTCAGGATGTTGCCGCTTTGTATGAGCAGAAAAAAGCACCTGAAATCGTTGATATTTCCAATCAGTCTTCAAAAGAAGGTATCCGTATCGTAATAGAGTTAAAGAAGGATACCGATGTTGAGAATTTTAAAAATCTTTTATACAAAAAAACCCGTCTGGAAGACACTTTTGGCGTAAATATGATTGCAATTGCTGATGGTCGTCCTGAAACACTGGGATTAAAAAGTATCATTGCCAAAAACGTAGCATTCCAGTATGAAGTAGCTACCCGTAAATATACCAATCTTTTGAACAAGGAACTGGAAAAACGCGAGATTCAGGAAGGCTTGATCAGAGCCTGCAACATTATTGATCTGATCATTGAAATCCTGCGTGGTTCCAAAGACAGAAACATGGTAAAATCCTGTCTGACAAGTGGCGTTACAGATGGCATCAATTTCCGTTCAAAAGAATCACGTGTCATGGCTTCACAGCTTAATTTCACTGAGAAACAGGCAAATGCCATTCTTGATATGCGTCTGTATAAACTGATTGGTCTGGAAATAGATGCCCTGATCAAGGAGCATGAGGAAACTACAGCCAATATCTATCGTTATGAAGATATTCTGGATCGTAGAGATTCCATGGCACAGGTAATTATTCAGGAACTGGACGAATTAAAGAAAGAGTACCATACAGCCAGACGCACTAAGATAGAGAATGCAGAAGAGGCAGTCTACGAAGAACGCAAACAGGAAGAAATGGAAGTTATGTTCCTCATGGATCGTTTCGGTTACTGTAAAACAGTTGACCTGGCCACTTACGAGCGGAATAAGGAAACCATTCAGGCAGAATTAAAATATATCGTAAAGTGCAAAAATACCGGTAAAATCTGTATATTTACTAATATTGGACAGCTTCATACGATTAAAGTTTCCGATATTCCTTTTGGTAAATTCAGAGATAAAGGAATGCCTGTTGACAATATCAGCAACTATGATTCATCCAACGAGGATATCATTATCATTACAAGTCAGACTGACTTAAATTTGTATCGCTTACTGTTCGTAACCAAACAGGCAATGTGTAAAATTGTAAGCGGAGGCGAATTTGATGTTGCGAAAAGAGCTGTGGCAGCCACTAAATTAAACGAAGATGATGAACTGGTCAGCATCGCACTTCTGACAGAACAGCAGAACATTATCCTCCAGACAGCAGATGGATTTTTCCTGCGTTTTCCAATAGATGAAATCTCCATTATGAAGAAAAATGCAGTAGGTGTTCGTGGAATTCGTCTAAACGAAGGCGACTATATAGAAAATGTATATTATACTCATGCTACCGATAATCAAAGCATCACATATAAAAATAAGAATATTGAACTAAATAAGATAAAACTTGGAAAAAGAGATGCAAAAGGAACGAAAATAAGAGTATAATCTATATAGATATTCAGAAAGGACTTTTTATATATGAGAGTAATTGCAGGTACAGCCAGAAGGCTGCTATTAAAAACCCCTGATGGTATGGATACAAGACCTACAACAGACCGGATCAAAGAAACCTTATTTAATATGCTTATGCCTTATTTATCTGGTGCCATTTTTATTGATTTATTTTCCGGAAGTGGTGGAATTGGTATTGAAGCACTCAGCCGTGGTGCACGCAAAGCCTATTTCGTTGAAAACAGTCAGAAGGCAATCGACTGTATTACAGACAATTTAAAGCATACTCATTTAGATGAACAGGCAGTTATTGTTAAACAGGATGTCTTTGCAGCAATAAAAGGCAGTATCCGTGAAGAAGCTGTAGATGTGATTTTTATGGATCCACCATATGATCAGCAATATGAAAAGAGAGCATTAGAACTTCTCAAAGATTCTTCTTTTGTAACAGAAGACACCCTGATCGTAGTGGAAGCATCCCTTGATACAGATTTTAAATATGTAGAAAATCTTGGCTTTACAATTGAAAAAGAGAAAATATACAAGACAAATAAACATGTATTTATTGTAAGGAGTTAATACAAATACTATGAAAGCTGCAATATACCCAGGAAGCTTTGATCCTATGACCTTAGGACACTTAGATGTAATCCGACGTGCCTCTCAAATGTTCGATACACTCATTGTCAGTGTTTTGGACAATAAGTCCAAGAATGCGTTGTTTTCTGTTGAGGAACGTGTTAGTATATTAAAAGAAGCAACTAAGGATCTGCCTAATGTTGAAGTAGATTCTTTTAATGGATTATTGATAGATTATGCAAAGCAAAAAGACATTCATGTATCTGTTCGTGGTCTTCGTGCTATAACAGATTTTGAATATGAACTTCAGATTGCACAGACTAACAGTAAGCTATCTAATGGATTACTGGATACTGTGTTTCTGACAACAAGTTTGGAATATGCCTATTTAAGTTCCTCCAGTGTAAAAGAGATTGCATCTTTTGGTGGAGATATTTCCCAGTGTGTTCCTGATTTTGTTACTGAGCTTGTATATGAAAAATATAGAAATTGTTCAAATAATCGCACAATTAAATCAGACAAATATGGAGGATTGCTATGAGCAGCAGAATCGAACAATTAATTGATGAAATCGAAGAATATATTGACAATTGTAAATACAAAGCTTTTTCTACTGATATTATAATGGTCAATAAGGCAGAAATTGATGAGCTTTTAAGAGAACTTCGAATGAAGACACCCGAAGAAATCAAACGCTACCAGAAAATTATCAGTAATAAGGAAGCTATTTTAAACGATGCAAAGCAAAAGGCTCAGGAATTAATTGATAATGCCACTGTCCAGACAAATGAATTGATCAGTGAACATCAGATCATGCAGCAGGCGTATGCACAGGCTAATGAGATTGTAGAATTAGCAACAAAACAGGCTCAGGAAATTCTGGATAATGCAACAACAGAAGCCAATGGTGTGAAAACTGCTGCAATGCAATACACAGATGATATTCTCGCTAATCTTGGTAATATTATTACACATTCTATCGAAGTATCTACTAATGACTATAATACGATGTTGGCCAACCTAAGACAAATCGATAGTATCGTTTCTGCCAACAGAGCAGAATTAAACCCTGTAGAAGAAGAGGTGCCAACTTCCGATACTTCAGAAGATGCTGAAAATTTAGATGTTATATAATTTCAGAACCAGGCAGGAAAACTGCAAAACACGTATAAATAACCCACAGTATACTGTGGGTTTTGTCGTAAAAGGGGGATTTATATGCGAAAAATATTATATACCTTATTAACTGTTTTATCTTTAGTAATTGTATCAGTATGCAATACTCCAATGTCTGTTAAGGCTGCTGAACCCATTGTTATCGTAATTGATCCGGGACATGGAGGTGATAATCTTGGTACCGATTATCTGCCCATTCCTGAAAAAAATTACAATATGATCGTAGCTATGTATATGAAGGCATATTTAGAACAGTATCAAAATGTCAAAGTATACCTGACCCATACAGCAGATGTTTCCATGTCATTGAAGGAACGTGCTCAATTTGCCCAAAATGTAGGGGCAGATTTCCTGTTTTCCCTTCATTTTAACGCATCTGAAGATCACTCCTTATATGGTGCAGAAGTCTGGATCCCATCAACCGGTAAGGCATATAGTCAAGGCTACAGTGTTGGAAATGAATTTTTAAGGGAATTTCAGGAAATGGGAATTCTAAACAGAGGCATTAAAACAAAAGTTGGTAAAACCGGCAATGATTATTATGGTATTATACGTCAATGTGGTTTGGTGAACATTCCGGCAATTATTGTAGAGCATTGCTATGTTGATCATGCATATGATGTCATCAATCTTCAATCAAATGAAACTTTAAGAGAATTTGGAGAGCGTGACGCAAGGGCTGTTGCAAAATATTTTGGATTGACTTCTACAGACAATCAAATCAGTTATTCAGATTATACTCCATTAGCAGTTCCTGTTCCGCAAAGTAGAATGTATCAGGATACAACTGCACCTGTTTATGTAAATGCCACGTTGCTTAATGTTGATAAATCCAAGCATCTTGCATCATATTCAGTGACTGCTGCAGACAACGAAACATCCTTATTGTATTACAGTTATTCTATGGATAATGGACTTACCTGGTCAACATACCAGCCCTGGTCATCAGCTGATGGAGCAATGACTATTTTGGTCAATATTCCGTTGAATTCTCAAAGCTCAATTATATTTAAAGTTTTGAATCAATACGACTTGGCAACCATATCTAATGTGGTAACATTTTAAATAAAAAGAAATAGTAAATCATAGAGATGCCTGTAAGAATTAATTTATGGAAAATATAATGCCCGACTGGCAGTTTTGCCTTTTCGAGGAAACTTCCGGCTTGAATCATACAGGATATTCCGTTAAAACTCAGGCAACTCATGATCCAGAACATTTTGCTGGCAGCCATTAAACCACTTGAATATATATTTGGGATTCCACTTATGATTTCAAGAAAGCAGCCCAAAACAGAAGCCATATTATGTGTCATGGGCAGACAGTCAAAAATAACCCTGAATGCATTGATAAAAGTCACATAACCGCCAAGGAGCAGAATCGCCTGTATGTTGTCCATACACACTTTACTTAATAATTCTGCTGTTGAGCTGTTTATACATTCTGTTTTCGTATTTTGCTGCGTCACAGGTATTTTATTTTCATTCATATACCGGTAAGATAGTAATACACCATACAAAAATGGAATACCATACATTCCAAAGAGGAAGGGTATGGTACTGTGATAGCCCAGGATATGCAGGATAGGCAGTATAAGTCCCAGAAAATATGCAGGTCCTATATTATTACAGAATGCAATTAATAACTGTGCTTCTTTTGCAGTGATTTTGCAGGATATATATAATTCACTTACCACTTTTGCCCCCATGGGAAACCCACACAGAAATCCCATAGTTGCAGCATATATTCCATAATCAGTTAGTTTTAAAAACGGTTTAAGTATATATGATAATATTTTACCCAATTGTTTGTCTGCACCACTGTAAATCATAAGAGAGCTTAATACCATAAAAGGAAACAGCGTCGGTACCATACGTGTACTCCACTGTGTCAAACCTTCAAATGCATAGCGACAGGTTTCAGTCGGATTCCATAAAATAATTGCCATTAAAATGAAGAAGCATATGATTTTTATATTTTTCACCAAATTCACCGAAACCTTTTTGTTATAACTTTATGAAAACATATATTAATTCAGAACATAATTCAAAGAAAGAAAGGAAAAGAATGAGACTGGATAAATTTCTGGTTCAGGTAGAGCTTGGTTCCCGAAGTCAGGTAAAGGATTACATTAAAAAGGGCAGAATTGCTGTTAACTCAGCAATTGTAAATCGTCCGGAATTTCAGATAGACGAAATGCAGGATTCCATTACCTGTGACGGCAGGTCATTGCAATACAGTCAATATTATTATTACATGCTGCATAAACCTGCCGGTGTAATAACCGCGACCAAAGATGCACATGAACCTACTGTAATGTCATTGCTTACTACAGCCACAGGGAAGAATCTGTCCCCAGTCGGTCGCCTGGATAAGGATACTGAAGGACTATTACTGATTACCAATGATGGTGATTTATCCCATCAGTTACTTTCACCTAAAAAACACGTTGCCAAAACTTATTACGTAGAATGTCAGGGAATCATATCAGAAGAAAAACTCGAAAATCTCAGAAACGGCATAGATATCGGAGATGAGAAAGATACTTTGCCTGCCAAAGCAGAGCTTCTAAGTCAGGATACAGATAAATTTTGCCTGAATCTTACCATTACAGAAGGACGTTTTCATCAGGTCAAACGTATGATTCATGCAATTGGTGCAGAAGTGACATATTTAAAGCGCATCTCCATGGGCAGTCTGACTTTGGATCCAGCTTTACCCAAAGGAGAATACCGTGCACTTACCAAAGAGGAAATAGAACAATTATATCAGGAGAGGAAGTAAAAAATTGTCAATACAAAATGGATTTTTGCCGATCAATCGGGCAGAAGTAGAAGAATTAGAACTAAAACAGCTAGATTTCGTATATATTTCAGGAGATGCTTATGTAGATCATCCTTCTTTTGGGCATGCTATTATAACCAGACTTTTACAGGCTCATGGCTATTCCGTTGGAATTATTGCCCAGCCGGATTGGAAAGATGATGCGAGTATTACAGTACTGGGCGAACCACGCCTGGGATTTCTCGTTTCTTCTGGAAATATGGATTCTATGGTGAATCATTATTATGTTTCCAAAAAGCATCGTGAAACAGATGCCTATACACCGGGTGGAAAGCCTTACAAACGTCCTGATCATGCTGTTGTGGTATATGGTAACCTGATACGTCGTACTTACAAAAAAACACCTATCATTATTGGTGGGATTGAAGCCAGCCTGCGTCGTATGGCTCATTATGATTACTGGTCCGATTCTTTTAAACGCTCCATTCTTTTAGATAGTCAGGCTGATATTATTTCCTACGGAATGGGAGAAAAATCAATTATTGAAATTGCAGATGCATTGAACAGCGGTATAGCAGTTCAGGATATCAGCTTTATTCCTGGTACTGTTTACAAAACAAAAGATATTTCCGGTCTGTATGATTATGAACTGCTGCCATCTTATTCTGATATGTCTGCAGATAAAAAGTTGTATGCCCAAAGTTTTAAAATACAGCACGAAAATACTGACCCGTTCAATGGCAAAACCCTTGTTGAGCCTTATCCCAAAGGTGTTTATGTGGTCCAGAACGTACCACAACCTCCTCTAAGTATTCAGGAAATGGATGATGTCTATGCTTTACCTTATGTGCGAACTTATCATCCTGTTTATGAAAAGGATGGTGGTGTGCCTGCTATCAAAGAGATCAAATTCTCCCTCATCAGCAACAGAGGGTGCTTTGGTGGCTGCAATTTCTGTGCATTAACATTTCATCAGGGACGTACAATTCAGGTTCGAAGCCACGAATCCATCATTGAGGAAGCCAGACTGATCACACAAGATCCGGAATTTAAAGGTTACATACACGATGTAGGTGGACCAACCGCTAATTTCCGTCAGCCATCCTGTCAAAAACAGCTCAAGGTTGGTGTTTGTAAGCACAGACAATGCCTTTGTCCTAAACCATGTCCCAATCTGGAAGTAGATCATTCTGACTATTTATCTCTCTTACGTAAACTCAGAGATTTGCCCAGGGTTAAAAAGGTATTCGTACGTTCCGGTATTCGTTTTGACTATCTTATGTTAGATAAGGATGATGCCTTTTTCAGAGAACTGGTAGAACATCACATCAGTGGACAGCTTAAAGTAGCTCCTGAACATATCTGTGATACTGTACTAAGCAAAATGGGAAAACCGGAAAATGCAGTATATGAAGCATTTACCAGAAAATATAAAAAACTGAATCAACAACTCGGCAAGAATCAATTTCTGGTTCCATACCTTATGTCTTCACATCCGGGTTCCACGCTCAAAGAGGCGGTTGCACTGGCAGAATATCTGCGTGATTTAGGTTATATGCCTGAACAGGTTCAGGATTTCTACCCGACACCATCTACCATGTCAACAGTCATGTACTACACCGGTATTGATCCAACTACCATGAAATCAGTGTATGTCTGTCGGAATCCACATGAGAAAGCTATGCAAAGAGCTTTGATCCAATATCGTAACCCTAAGAATTATGAGCTGGTCAAAGAAGCTCTGAAACTGGCGGGAAGAGAAGATTTGATCGGATTTGATAAGAAATGTCTCATCAAGCCCCGTAAGATTTCTTCTGAAACAACTGACCGCAAAAATTATACAAAAAAAACTTTTGACAAACAAACTCAGGATAAAAAATCATTTCATCCAACTAAAAAAGAACATAAGGGAAATGTAAAAAAGAAAAAACGTTACTATCCACATTTAGAAAGGAAATTAGACAATATGAACATTATTATGATAACAGGTGCTTCTTCAGGAATGGGATTAGAATTTGCCCTTCAGCTTGATAATGTATTTGATTCTGTTGATGAAATCTGGCTTATTGCCCGTAGAAAAGAGGCTATGTTACAGGTTGCCGAATGTATGGAACATACGACCCGCATTTTGGATATGGATGTTACCAATCAGTCTCATATGCTTCGCCTCAGGAAACTGTTGGTAGAAGAAAAGCCCGTGATCCGTATGCTGGTAAACTGTGCCGGTTATGGCGTTATGGGGAAGTTTTCAAAACTGAATATGAATGAAGAACTCGGGATGATCGATGTAAATTGTAAAGCTCTGACACAAATGACCTATATGTGTCTCCCTTATATGAAAAAGAACAGTAGAATCATACAATTGGCTTCCAGTGCTGCATTTATGCCCCAGCCCGACTTTGCGGTATATGCTGCTACAAAATCCTATGTGTACAGTCTGTCCAGAGCACTCAGTGAGGAATTAAGACAACGTAAAATTTACGTAACTGCTGTTTGCCCAGGACCTGTGGATACACCATTCTTTGATATTGCTGAAAAGGACGGTAAAACACTGGCTATTAAAAAATTTACTATGGCATCTCCTGAAAAGGTAGTAGAACAGGCTATTTCTGATTCTTTCCACAAAAAGAGAACCTCTGTATACAATCCATATATAAAAATGTTCTATGTATTAGCCAATATCTTACCACATCAATGGATTCTTTATATAATGCGCTTTATGAAATAAACAAAGGAGTATTAATTTACATGAAAAAAATAAATCTGCCACAGAAAGGCGAACCGGACTATCTTTTCAGGCAAAAGAAACTTTCTACAATAAAGACTTTGATCAGTTACGCTGTGGCTGTAGCTATTTTCATTATTGGATATTTGTTGACGAAAACCAGAGAAAATGTTTTTTCAGTTATTGCAGTGTTAGCCCTGCTCCCTGCAAGCCGCAATACAGTATCAATGATCATGTTTTTAAAGACGCCTGCTTATAATGCGGACATCTATAATAAGATACTGAAAAGCGCAGGCAATGTACCTGTAATATATCACCTGTATCTGACTTCTTATCAGAAGAACTATCCAATTACCTGTTTTGCTGTAAAAGGTTCTAACCTGATTGGATTTTCCGAGTTTGAGAAATGTGATATAAACGCCTGCAAGGAACACATAGAAGGTATTCTGTCACAAAATGGTCTGAAAAATATAAATATCAAAATTTTCGGCAGTAACGATTATAAAATGTTTGAAGAACGTTTAAAACAGCTTCAATCAATAGATACTGCAAAACATGATGAGGAACTTATCTCCTTAATGTGTGATATTTCTTTATAGGATGAAAGGTAAATTATATGCAGCAGTTTCAAATAGGTCCTAATGAAGCAGGGCAGAGGCTTGATAAATATTTAAAAAAATTGCTAAAAGAAGCACCTGACAGCTTTCTTTATAAAATGATGCGCAAAAAAAACATAGTATTAAACGGGAAAAAGTGTGATGGTAAGGAAAAATTGTCCCTGGGTGATGAAATAAAATTGTTTCTGGCTGATGAAACAATCAGTAAATTCAGCGGCAAAACAGAGTCACCTCAGACAGATTCCTACGAACATGCCTATCATAATTTAAACAAAATTTCCATAGTTTATGAAAATGATCAGATTCTGATAGCAAATAAACCTGCTGGTGTTCTTTCACAGCGTGCCTCTTCTAATGATGACAGTGTAAATGAATGGCTTATTGGTTACCTGTTGTCCAGAGAAACCATCACTCCTCAATCTCTTAATACATTCAAACCATCCATATGTAATCGTCTTGACCGTAACACCTCAGGGATGGTGATCTGTAGCAAAACATTAGCCGGAAGCCAATATATGAGTCAGATCATCAAAGACCGGATTCTGGCTAAATACTATACCTGTATCGTTTATGGAAAAGTCAATACAGACAGCAGGATTCAGGGTTACCTGTACAAAAACACAGAAACGAACAAGGTAACTGTTTATTCCGATCTAAATGAAGTTCCTTCCTCTTACAGAAGTGAAGCTGCTTTTATTGATACGGAAATTCATCCGCTGTATGGTAATGACAAACTGACAAAATTGGAAATCCGGCTTCACACAGGCAAGACGCATCAGATTCGTGCACACCTGTCATCTATCGGACATCCTCTTATCGGAGATAATAAATATGGTTCCTGTAAATTAAACAGACAATATGAGTCTCTGGGCGTTCATGGACAACTTCTCCATGCCTGTCGCTTGACATTTCCTAAAATTCAGGAAAATACCTTTAAAGAATTATCTGGATTGACTCTTATCTGTCCTGAACCACCGATTTTTAATAAAGTACTGAATACAGAAAAATCCGATATCTGATTTCACATTCTATCAGATACAGAAAGGCTTGATAATATATGGCTACATGGAACTCCAGAGGGCTTCGAGGATCCCTGCTAGAAGAAATGATCAATATGACAAATGAAAAATATAGAGAAAATGGATTGGCTCTCATTCAAAAAATTCCTACTCCAATTACTCCTATTAATATTGATAAGGAAACCAGGCACATTACGCTTGCTTATTTTGATCAGAAAAGTACAGTTGATTACATTGGAGCTGTACAGGGGATTCCAGTCTGTTTTGATGCCAAAGAATGTGCGGTTGATACATTTGCACTGCAAAATATACACCCACATCAGGTCACTTTTATGCAGGACTTTGAAAAACAGAATGGTATTGCTTTTTTTCTGATTTATTATACACATCGTGACATTATGTATTATTTGTCACTGAGAGAGCTTATGACCTTCTGGACACGCATGGAGCAGGGGGGACGTAAGAGTTTCCGTTTTGATGAACTTTCTCAACAATATTTTTTTCCCAAGAAAGGTGGCTTCGTTGTTCCTTATCTGGACATGATACAGCACGATTTAAACGACAGAGGTTGACACACCGCCCAAAAAAGTGTATACTACGGATAATTCGCTATGCTACTACGGTAGTTAATTATCACTTTAAATCATTAAAGTATTGATTAAATAAAGAAAGGTTTAGGATTATACTATGGATTTTATGGGAAAAAGATTAGTTCATACACCCGAAGGTGTACGCGATATCTATGGAGCTGAATATGCCAGCAAACTCTATATTCAGGATCTTTTTCATCAGGAATTAAGAAGTTTTGGATATCAGGATATCCAGACTCCGACCTTTGAATTTTTCGATGTATTCGGTCGTGAGATTGGAACAACTCCCTCCAAGGAACTTTATAAATTTTTTGATAAAGAAGGCAACACATTAGTATTGCGTCCGGATTTCACACCTTCAATTGCCAGAAGTGCTGCAAAGTACTTTATGGATGAAACAATACCCTTAAGATTTTGTTATTCAGGCAACAACTATATCAATACCAGTAATCTGCAGGGTAAATTAAAAGAAACAACACAAATGGGAGCAGAGTTGATAGGAGATGCCAGTGCTGAAGCCGATGCTGAAATGATTGCCCTTCTGATCAAATCACTTCTTAATGTCGGTTTGAAAGAATTCCAGGTTTCTGTTGGACAGGTAGACTATTTCAAAGGATTGTGCAGCCATGCAAACCTTGATGAAGATACAGAACTGGCACTTCGTGAATTTATTTCTAATCGTAATGGATTCGGTGCTGAGGAATTACTACTGAATAAAGGTGTTCCATCAGAAGACAGCAAGGCTCTTTTACGCGTAGGTGATCTATTCGGTTCCTATGAAATATTAACAGAAGCTCTCAATAATGCAAACAACGAACACTCCGTTCTGGCTGTAGAAAGACTGCAGAATATTTATGAAGTTCTTAAAGCATACGGCGTAGAGCAGTATGTTTCCTTTGATCTGGCTATGATAAGCAAATACCATTATTATACAGGTGTTATCTTTAATGCCTACACTTACCAGTCCGGTAGTGCCATTGCCAAAGGAGGCCGCTACGATAATCTGCTTGCACGATTCGGCAAACCTTCACCAGCTACTGGATTTGTTGTCATCATAGATGATCTGATGAACGCAATGACTCGTCAGAAAATATGTCCTTCGCCTGAGAATCGTAATCTATTGCTTGTATATAACTGCCCTCTGGAACGTGCCATTGATGAGGCATCAAAATTTCGTGCACAGGGATTTTCAACAGTTCTGATGCATCAAGACAAAACCAGAGCAGACTATGAACAGTTTGCACAAAACAATAACTTTGCACAGATTAAGTTTCTCGATGCATGATCAAAGGAGAGTACATAAATGAGTGAAAATATGAGATATCTGACTTTTGCCCTTGGGAAAGGCAGACTTGCAAATAAAACACTTGAATTATTAGAACAGATTGGTATCACCTGTGAGGAAATGAAAGATAAAGATTCACGTAAACTGATTTTCGTTAATGAAGACCTGAAATTAAAGTTTTTCCTTGCCAAAGGTCCGGATGTTCCAACTTACGTAGAATACGGAGCTGCTGATATCGGTGTTGTCGGTAAAGATACTATTATGGAAGAAAACCGTAAAGTCTATGAAGTTCTTGACCTTGGTTTTGGCAAATGCCGTATGTGCGTTTGTGGTCCGGCAAGTGCAAGGGAACTGTTACAGCACCATGAAATGATACGGGTAGCAAGTAAGTATCCCCGTATTGCCAAAGAATATTTTTATAATCAGAAGCATCAGACTGTAGATATCATTAAATTAAATGGTTCTGTAGAATTAGGTCCCATTGTTGGTTTAAGCGATGTCATTGTAGATATCGTAGAAACAGGATCCACACTTCGTGAAAACGGTCTTGAAGTATTAGAAGAAATCTGTCCGCTTTCTGCAAGAATGATTGTTAACCAGGTCAGTATGAAAATGGAATCAGATAGAATCAAACAAATATTACAGGCCTTAAAGGCTGCTTTATAAAAAGGGAGGAACAACATGAGAATCGTTACATTAACATCTGAAACCAAACAGAATCTGTTGGAAAACCTGCTGAAAAGAAGTACAAATGATTATGGCGAATATGAAAAAACAGTTGCCGATATCATTGAACAGGTAAAAAATCGTAAAGAAGAGGCTATTTTCGAATATTCATTAAAATTTGATAAATGCACCCTGTCAAAAGAAAACTTTGAAGTTACAAAAGCAGAAATTGAAGAAGCCTATACACAGTTAGATGCTCATTTTATCGATGTTATGAAAACATCTGCTGCCAATATCCGTGCCTATCATGAAAAGCAGAAGAGAAACAGTTGGTTTGATGCCAAAGAGGATGGTACTATATTAGGGCAGAAAATTACTCCTATGCACAGTGTCGGTGTATACGTACCCGGTGGTAAGGCTGCTTACCCTTCTACAACATTAATGAATGTTGTTCCCGCCAAAGTAGCCGGAGTCCCCAATATCATTATGACAACGCCAGCCGGTGCGGATGGTAAAGTCAATGCAGCCACACTGGTCGCTGCAGATATTGCAGGTGTAGACCGTATCTTTAAAGTGGGTGGTGCACAGGCTATTGCAGCACTTGCATACGGAACAGAGATGATTCCAAAAGTTGATAAGATTGTAGGCCCTGGTAATATTTTTGTTGCCCTGGCGAAACGTGCAGTATATGGCCATGTCAGCATTGACTCCATTGCCGGACCTTCTGAGATTCTGGTTCTTGCCGATGAGACAGCAACTCCAAGATATGTTGCAGCAGACCTTCTCTCCCAGGCAGAGCATGATGAAATGGCATCCGCTATTTTAATTACTACCAGTTCTGAACTTGCCCAGAAAGTATCCGAAGAAATAGACAACTTCATTCCCAAACTTTCCAGAAAAGAGATTATTCAGAAATCACTGGATAATTACGGATATATATTAGTAGCTCCTGATATGCAGACCGCTATCGATGCTGTCAACGAGATTGCATCGGAACATCTTGAGATTCTGACTGCTAATCCTTTTGATACTATGACCAGAGTACGTAATGCCGGTGCAATTTTCCTTGGTGAATATTCTTCCGAGCCTCTGGGTGATTATTATGCAGGTCCTAATCATGTACTGCCGACAAATGGTACAGCCAAGTTCTTCTCACCATTAAATGTTGATGATTATGTCAAAAAATCAAGTATTATTTCCTACTCACGTGAGGCTCTTGAAAAAGTACATGAAGACATTGAACTTTTTGCACAAAAAGAAGGCCTGACAGCACATGCTAATTCTATTCATGTAAGATTTGACCAATAAATAAATGCAGTAGCAGATTGGAAATATTTTCCGGTATTTTTCCATCGGATCATATTATATAATCCCAATGTGCGGTAATGCGGAAAGGCAGGAGATTATGAGCAGAAATGCAGCCGTAACAAGAGTTACAAAAGAAACTGATATTCAAATGAATCTGGAGCTTGACGGAAGTGGCAAATCAACGATTGACACAGGAATCGGCTTCTTTGATCATATGTTAGAGGGTTTTTCCAAACATGGCTTCTTTGATCTTGATGTTGTGATCAAAGGAGATCTTGATGTAGATGGACATCATACGGTAGAGGATGCCGGAATCGTGCTTGGATCAGCCATAAAAGAAGCTGTAGGTGATAAGAAAGGAATCAAACGTTACGGATATTTCATTCTCCCCATGGATGATGCTCTGGCATTATGTGCCGTAGATTTGTGCGGAAGACCTTATCTGAATTTTGAATGCAGCTTTCCAAATGAAATGGTAGGCGCCCTCGACACTTCTCTTGTGAAGGAATTTTTCTATGCAGTATCCTACAGTGCTGCCATGAATATTCACATCAAGATGTTAAGTGGCTGTAACAGTCATCATATGATCGAAGCTATTTTTAAAGCATTTGCCAAAGCACTGGATTCTGCTGTGTCCATGGATGACAGGATTTCAGATGTGCTGTCTACCAAAGGCAGTTTATAGAAGAGAGGTACGTAATCAATGAATAAAAAACTTTTTTGTGCAAGTATTTATTTATATCAGGGCAGTGCCGTGAGAAATCTTGAGGATCATACCATCGTTAGTGATGATCCTGCCGCTCTGGCTACCTATTATTGTAATAACAACGCTGACAGAGTTATTGTATTTGACCAGTCAAATACTGATAATGAGCACGAAGCTGCTTTGGATATCATAAAGAAAATCGCACTTGCCTGTGAAGTTCCGGTAATCGGAGCCGGTAACGTAAAACGAATGGAAGATATTAAAAAACTTCTATACGCCGGTTGTGCAAAAGCCGTACTGAATTATTCTAGGCTCTCCAACATTGAAATCACAGAAGAAGTCTCCAAAAAGTTTGGAAAATCCAAAATTGTGGCATCCTATACGGACACCTCCTGTTTATCTGAACACAAAGAACTTCTGGAAGAGTACGTATCTGAATTAATATGTATGAATGCTTCCAATATACAAAAGGGATGTGAAATTATTTCCATTCCAACAATTTGTTCAATAGAACAGAATACTGAAGAATCAGAAAAAATTTTGTTGTTCGACAACGTTGGCGGTTTGACGGGCAATCTAATCAATGATACAATAGAAGATGTATTTTCACAAAAACTCCGTCTTGCCAAAAAGGGAGTCCTTGTCAGTGCGTGTGAAGCTTCCATGAAATGGAGTGATTTTAAACTTAACTCCGACAATATGCTTCCTGTTGTTGTTCAGGATTATAAGACCAATGAAGTTCTTATGGTAGCATATATGAACGAAGACGCATATGATCAGACGATCACAACCGGTAAAATGACTTATTGGAGCCGAAGCCGTAATGAATTGTGGGTAAAAGGTGATACCAGTGGTCATTATCAGTATGTGAAATCTCTGACTGCTGACTGTGACAAGGACACTTTACTTGCTAAAGTTTCTCAGGTAGGAGCAGCATGCCATACCGGTAATTATTCCTGCTTTTTCAATCAGATCCTGCAAAAAGAGTATAACGATACAAATCCTTTAAAAGTATTTGAAGATGTATATGCTGTTATCCAGGATAGAAAACTCCATCCTAAGGACGGTTCCTATACTAATTACCTGTTTGATAAGGGAATTGATAAAATACTGAAAAAACTTGGTGAAGAAGCAACGGAAATCGTTATTGCCGCCAAAAATCCAAATGTCAATGAAATTAAATATGAGATTTGCGATTTTCTGTATCATATGATGGTACTTATGGTTGAAAAAGGAGTTACGTGGGAAGAAATCATGGCAGAACTTGCCGATCGATAACGCCAATAATAAAAGGGGAATGCAGTACGTATGATTATGAATGAAAAAAACAAACGTAAAAAGGGAATTACAAGGTTTCTCTGCGCTTTGCTGGCAACTATTATGCTGATAGGAGCTCCATCTATTCCATCTCAGGCAGCGGTAGTGTCGCAGGGTATTGATGTGTCTAAATGGCAAGGTACGATCAACTGGGCAGCAGTTGCCCAAAGTGGTGTATCTTTTGCATTTATAAGAGTCGGGAACTTAAAGAAAGGGCTGGATGAATATTTTTACTATAATATGACAGCAGCACAGGCTGTAGGGATTAAGACCGGCGTCTATATTTATTCTTATGCAACTAATGTACAGGAAGCTGCAATGGAAGCTGAATTTGTTCTGAATGCAGTTCAAAATCTGCCAGTGTCTTTTCCAATTGTATGGGACGTAGAAGATGACTGCCAGGCAGGACTTTCCGCTGATACTTTGTCATTGATGGCAAATACTTTCTGTGCAATTATCGAAGCAGAAGGATACTATCCTATGGTATATGCCAACAAATATTGGTATACCAGAAAATTAGGACCCATTTTCTATGATAAATGGGTCGCTCAGTGGGGAGCCTCATGTGATATTCCAGATGCGGCTGTATGGCAGTATAGTGAAACCGGTCGTGTGAATGGTATCAATGGTAACGTAGACCTTGACTATTGTTTAAAAGATTACTCTACAAGTATTGTAAATACTGGTTGGGTGACACGAAAAGGATTTTTATATTACTATATTAATTACAAAATGCAACGTGGCTGGTTGGATTTAGGACTGGCTAAATATTATCTTAATCCATATGGACAAATGGTTACCGGCTGGCTTACTTTGGATGACGGAATCTATTATTTACAACCAGATGGTGTAATGTCAGTTGGTTTTACTCCTATTGGTGCCGGTATGTATTTCTTTGATTCTAATGGACGTATGCTGACAGGTCTTCAGGATTTAAGTGGACTGACTTACTATTTTGCCGATAACGGTGCCATGTATTCAGGATTTCTGGATTTGCCGGATGGCAGACGTTTCTTCTCAACAGATGGCCATATGCTGACAGGTCTTAATATCGTAAATAATAAATATTATTATTTCAATGAAAAAGGACTGATGCAGACTGGATGGCAAAATATTGCAGGTGTTACTTTCCTGTTCGGAGCTGATGGTTCTATGACATATGGCTGGTATACAGATGGTGTTTACCGTTACTATCTGTCAACAGTTGATGGTCATAAAGTAACCGGTTGGAATACCATCGAAGGCAAAACATATTACTTTGATGAGAATGGTCATATGTTAACTGGTGCAGTTACTCTGAATGGTCTTTCCTATCTGTTCTCGGCTGATGGTTCTCTTTACACCGGTTGGTTCAATGATGGTGTAACAGCAAAATATTATGAAACAGATGGACATATGGTTACAGGTCTTACAACTATTAACGGTTATGTATATTACTTTGATTCATTAGGCAATATGCAGACAGGAATCATCGATATCGGCGGAGTTCCATATCTCTTCGATATTGATGGTAAAATGATAACCGATCCGGCTGCCTTACTCCCGCCGGATACAACGAACTAAAAATAAATAGACAAAACAGTCAGCCTGTGTTAAGCTTAATAGCTGCACAGGCTGGCTTTTGGTTAGTCTGAAGAATTTATGGAAAAGGTAAAAAAATGAGAAAATTAGCCCTTAGTGATGATATTTTATTAAAAATTGAAAAACCTGCCCGATATATCGGCAATGAAGTAAACAGTATCATGAAAAAGAAAGAGGATATTGCAATACGTTTCGCAATGTGCTTTCCTGATGTATATGAAATCGGTATGTCACATCTGGGCATTCAGATCCTCTATGATATGTTCAACCGGTTCGAAGATACCTGGTGTGAACGTGTTTATTCACCATGGCCTGATCTGGATGCTGTAATGAGAGAGCGCCATATTCCTTTATTTGCTTTGGAATCACAAGAGCCTATCAAAGATTTTGATTTTCTTGGTATCACTATTCAATATGAAATGTGTTATACCAATATTCTTCAGATTCTGGATTTATCTGGAATTCCATTAATGGCTACTGAACGTACATGGGATGATCCTGTCGTAATAGGTGGCGGTCCATGTTCTTATAACCCGGAACCTATCGCAGACTTTTTTGATATTATCTATATCGGAGAAGGAGAGACTCAGTATCGTGCGTTATTAGATCTCTATAAGCAGGCAAAAGCAGAAGGCAAAAGCCGTCGTGAATTCCTTATTTTAGCAGGACAGCTTCCAGGACTTTATGTTCCACAACTTTATGAAGTATCCTATCATGAGGATGGCACAATAGCTTCTTTTGTACCGACCGTAGAAAATATACCGACCACCATTACAAAAGAACTTGTAACAGATGTTACAAACACCTACTATCCTGAGAAACAGGTTGTTCCTTTCATCAAATGTACACAGGATAGAGTCGTCCTTGAAATTCAGCGTGGCTGTATCAGAGGATGCCGTTTCTGTCAGGCTGGCCAGCTATATCGTCCTGTCAGGGAACGTGATGTTAATATGCTCAAAGAATATGCACTGAAGATGTTAGATAATACAGGTTATGAAGAAATTACACTCAGTTCACTCAGTTCAAGCGATTATTCTAAACTGGAAGAACTTGTGAATTTCCTGATTGAGCACTGTAAAGAAAAAAAGGTCAATATTTCTCTTCCTTCTCTGCGTATCGATGCCTTTTCACTGGATGTCATGCAGAAAGTACAGGATATTAAGAAGAGCAGTCTGACTTTTGCCCCGGAAGCAGGAAGCCAGCGTCTTCGAAATGTCATTAATAAAGGTCTGACTGAAGAAGTGATTTTGAGAGGCGCTACTCAGGCATTTGAAGGTGGATGGAATCGTGTTAAGCTTTATTTCATGTTGGGACTTCCTACAGAAACAGATGAAGATATACGTGGAATTGCTGAACTTTCCAATAAAATAGCCGCCGCATACTATGAAACAGTTCCTAAGGAAAAAAGAAATGGCAAAGTGCAGATTGTAGCAAGCACCTCTTTCTTTATTCCTAAGCCATTCACCCCATTCCAGTGGGCTGCCCAATGCACCAAGGAACAGTTTATTGAAAAAGCCTACACAACCAGAACTGCCATCAGCGAGCAGCTTAACCAGAAGAGTATCAAATACAACTGGCATGAGGCTGATGCCTCCGTTATGGAAGGTATCCTTGCCAGAGGTGATAGAAAAATTGCTCAGGTCATCTTAAAAGCTTATCAAAAAGGCTGTATTTTTGATGCCTGGGGTGAATATTACAAACATGACGTCTGGATGGAAACTTTCGCTGAATGTGGTATTGACACCACATTCTATACGACCAGGGAAAGAAATCTGGATGAAATATTCCCATGGGACTTCATTGATTGCGGTGTAACCAAGGATTTCTTGAAAAAAGAGTGGCAGCGTGCACTTGAAGAATCAGTGACACCTAACTGTCGTCAGCAATGTAATGCATGCGGTGCTGCAAGATTTGGCTGTGGTGTCTGTTTTGAACCACATACAGGAACGGAGGGAATACATGAAGCTTAGAATCAAATTTGCCAAATACGGTGCTCTCAAATTTATAGGTCATTTGGACGTCATGCGTTTCTTCCAAAAAGCAATCAGGCGTGCCAATATCGATATAGCATATACAGGCGGATTCAGTCCTCACCAGATTATGTCTTTTGCGGCGCCACTGGGTGTTGGACTTGAGAGTGAAGGAGAATATATGGATATTGAAGTAAATTCTATTACTACTTCACAGGATATGCTCAACGCTCTCAATCAACAGATGGTTGACGGAATCCGTGTGCTTGAAGTTAAACTTCTGCCTGAAAATGCCGGAAATGCAATGGCAAGTGTAGCAGCAGCTTCTTATTCCATCAGATTCCGCCCCGGCTACAAACCGGCTTTTGACTATGCCAAAGCCCTTACTGCCTTTTATGCACAGCCTGAGATTACGGTTACCAAGAAAACCAAGCGCAGCGAGGCTACCTTTGATATGAAACCCTATATTTATGAATGCTGCATAGCAGAAGACGGTACATCGATCAACCTGACTGTTGATGCCAGCAGTTCCGGAAATATCAAACCAAGTCTTGTGATCAATGCCTTATATCAGCAAAACAATGCTGAACTGGACGAAATTGCTCTCCTTATTACCCGTAAGGAAACTTATATGAATATAAGTGAAGATGAAAATACGCGTGATCTGGTACCTTTAAGTTATATAGGAAAGGATTTTTAAATGTCTGATAATCGACTTGTCATAACTAAATATAAGCAAGGAGTTCTCTCATTTCTTATGCAGAACAACCGCATGCAGTCTGTATCTTTTTATAAAGAACACAAAGAGGGTGATATAGGTAATATTTATGTGGCAAAAGTCATTAATATCGTGCCTAATATCAATGCTGCTTTCATTTATTACCAGCCCAATATGCGTGGTTATCTGCCATTAAATGCACATTATACTCCAATATTGCTTAATCGGACTTATGATGGAAGGATTCTGGCAGGAGATGAGATCATTGTCCAGATGGAAAAAGAAGCCATCCGGACAAAAGATGCTGTTTTCACTACTAATCTGTCTCTTTCAGGTAAATACTGTGTTGTGACCAACGCTAATAATAAAAAAGGCGTTTCAAATAAAATAAGTAAAAATTATAAAAATGCCCTGCAACAGACAATTCCTGAAAATACTGATCTTGGACTTATTGTACGAACCAATGCGCAACAGCTTATAGAATCTGATCCTGATTATTGTAATATTCTGCAAAAAGAGTATAAAATGCTGTTATCACAAATGGAAACATTGATCAGTACGGGAGTCCACCGCACATGCTACAGTCTCCTGTACAAAGCTCCTGATGCATATCTGACAGATATACGGGATGCATATTTTGATAAATATGACAGTATTATTACCGATGAACAATATCTATATGATCAGTTGACATCGTTCTTAGGTTCTTATTCCTCCGAAATGGCATCAATGCTTACACTATATACAGATTCTTCCTATTCATTGAAAAAACTGTACAGTATTGACACTAAAATGCAGGAACTTCTGGTTCCGAAAGTCTGGCTGAAATCCGGAGCTTACCTCGTTATTGAACAGACAGAAGCCATGTATGTCATTGATGTGAATTCCGGCAAAAATAATGCTTCCAAAAGTAATGCCGAATATATTTTCAATATCAATATAGAGGCTGCCCATGAAATCATCCGTCAGATTTCTCTTCGGAATTTATCCGGAATCATCATGGTAGATTTCATTAATATGGAAGATCCTGATAAAAATGAACAGCTATTAAACGAATTAAGAAAACTTGCCAAACAGGATCGTATATTGACTACCATTGTAGATATGACACCACTTGGCCTAATCGAAATAACCCGCAAAAAAACAAAAAAAGCTTTAAAAGAGCAAATAAATTAAATAAAAGTATTGACTTATTGCAAATCGAATGATATTATTTATGAGTATGCCGCATAACTAGGTTAAAGTATACAAATATGTATCACCAAAGTTAGCGAGTAATTATTTAGGAGGTGCAATATGTACGCAATTATTGCAACAGGTGGAAAGCAGTACAAGGTTTCCGAAGGTGATGTTATTAAGGTTGAAAAGCTTAATGCAGAAGCTGGAAATACTGTAACTTTTGACAACGTGATTGCTGTTAGCAATGATTCTCTTAAAGTTGGCGCTGATGTTGCTAATGCTACTGTAACAGCTACTGTTATGGAACAGGGCAGAGGCAAGAAAGTCATCGTTTACAAGTATAAGAGAAAGACTGGCTATCACAAAAAGAACGGTCATAGACAAGCATACACACAGGTTAAGATTGACAAAATCAACGCTTAATAAATGTTATCGGTTTACTTATTATGACTACGATTACCATTTATAAATCCGATAAGGGTAGCTACAAAGGTTTTACCTGCAAAGGTCATGCCGGATATGCATTATCTGGTAAAGACATTGTATGTGCAGCCACTTCTATTTTGGTTATCAATACAATTAATTCTCTTGAGATTCTTGCTCATGAGGAAATGATTGTGAATGAGGACGAGACGACTGGTTACATCGACTGTCGTTTTCAGAATGAGGCTGGCGAACATGCAAAGCTTTTGATAGATTCCATGATATTGGGTTTAGAAAGCATTGTAGAACAATGCGGCAAGAAGTATTTAAGACTCAAATTCGAGGAGGTGTAAAACCATGATGAAATTAAACCTTCAGTTTTTTGCTCATAAGAAGGGTGTTGGTTCTACTAAGAACGGTAGAGATTCCGAATCCAAGAGATTAGGTGCAAAAAGAGCAGACGGTCAGTTCGTAAAGGCAGGCAACATTTTATATAGACAGCGCGGAACAAAGATTCATCCCGGTGTTAATGTTGGTATCGGCGGAGATGACACATTATTTGCATTAGTAGATGGTGTTCTCAGATTCGAAAGAAAAGGAAGAGATAAGAAACAAGCTTCCGTTTATCCTGTAGAAGAGAAATAAGACTAAGGCTTCAGGTGTACCCCTGAAGCCTTTTTATCACTTATAAAAATAACTATTTAGATAGTTGCACAAATATGACAGAAAGGTTAGAAATCGATGTTTGCAGATAGAGCGAAAATATATATCCGAAGCGGCAAAGGCGGCGATGGTCATGTTTCTTTTCGTCGTGAAAAATATGTACCAAACGGTGGGCCTGATGGTGGCGATGGCGGTCATGGCGGCAGCGTTATTTTTGAAGTAGACGAAGGTCTTAATACATTGACCGATTTTCGGCATATTAGAAAATATGCTGCACAGGATGGTGAGCAGGGCGGTAAACGTAACTGCCGTGGCAAAGACGGGAAAGACATTATAATCAAAGTCCCAGAAGGTACTGTAATCAAAGAATTAGAATCTGGTAAAATAATTGCCGATATGTCAGGTGAAAATCGCAGACAGGTTATTTTATCCGGCGGTCGTGGTGGTAATGGCAATCAGCATTATGCAACTTCAACCATGCAGGCACCCAAATATGCCCAGCCAGGACAACCAGCCAAAGAATTGAATCTTTTTCTTGAATTAAAAGTAATTGCTGATGTTGGATTAGTTGGTTTTCCCAATGTAGGCAAATCGACTCTTCTTTCCCGGGTAACTAATGCCAGACCCAAGATTGCCAATTATCATTTTACTACTTTGAATCCTAACCTTGGAGTCGTAGATCTTGATGGTGGTAAAGGTTTTGTTATTGCTGACATTCCCGGATTAATCGAGGGAGCATCAGAAGGTGTTGGCCTCGGTCACGAATTTCTTCGTCATATAGAAAGAACTAAAGTCTTAATTCATCTGGTGGACGCTGCTTCTACAGAAGGACGTGATCCCATTGCTGACATTTATGCCATTAATAAAGAATTAGAGGCATATAATGCCGATATTGCACACAGACCACAAGTAATCGCAGCAAATAAAATTGATGCTATATATGCAGAAGAAGGCGAAGATCCTATCGCAAAGATTCGTGCGGAATTTGAACCTAAAGGAATAAAAGTATTTCCCATATCTGCAGTTTCCGGTCAGGGACTTTCAGAATTATTATACTATGTAAGCGATATGCTTGCAGATATTGATGAAGCCCCTACTGTATTTGAACCGGAATTTAATCCCGATATAGACATTGTAACAGGCAATGAACCATATACCGTAGAATTCAATCAGAAAGACAATGAATATGTAGTCGAAGGACCAAGAATTGAGAAGATGTTAGGCTACACAAATTTGGACTCTGAACGTGGTTTCCAGTTCTTCCAGAAGTTCTTAAAGGAAAATGGTATTCTGGATGAATTAGAAGCATTAGGTATTCAAGAAGGAGATACCGTGCGCATGTATGGTCTTGCATTTAATTATTATAGAGAATAATTTATAAGATAAAGAAAGGTATGGTAATTAAATATGACAAGTAAACAGCGTTCTTATTTAAAAGGACTTGCCATGAATCTTGAACCGGTATTTCAGATTGGTAAATCATCTGTAACACCGGAAAATGTAGAAGCAATTGCTGAAGTTTTCAATACCAGAGAATTAGTAAAAATTTCAATTCTCAAAAACTGCTTGGATGATCCGAAAGAAATTGCCAATACTGTTGCTGAACGTACCCGTTCCCAAGTTGTTCAGGTTATTGGTAAAAAATTTGTTCTGTATAAACCTTTTAAAGATAATCCGAAGATTATTCTTCCGAAATAAGTAAAGAGGTATATTATGAATTTGCTCAATAAAGTTGGAATAATGGGAGGAACCTTTAATCCCGTTCACAATGGACATATCGCTTTAGCCCAATCTGCATACAAGACGCTCGCTCTGGATAAGGTATTATTTATGCCCAGCGGTAAATCCTATATGAAAAACTGCGTTCTGGATGCCAGGCAACGTATTGCCATGATTGATCGTGCGATTTCCCCTTATCCATACTTTGAGCTATCTACAATAGAAGTAGAACGCGCCGGTAACACCTATACCAGCGAAACACTACAGTTATTGAACCAGCAGAACCCGCAGATCCATTATTATTTTATTATGGGTGCAGATTCTCTATTTCATATAGAAACTTGGAAAGATCCGGAGATTATTTTTTCTCTTTCTACATTGGTGTGTGCAGTGAGAGATGAATATAACCATGATGATTTGGAGAAAAAACGTATTGAATTAGTTCAAAAAGGAGCTGATATTGTTTTATTAAATATGCCTGAAATCAATATTTCCTCCTCAGACATTCGAAAACGAGTCGGTCAAAAACTACCTATTTCTTCCTTGGTTCCGGATGATGTAGCCAAGTACATTCGACAGGAGCATTTATATGAAGGAAATTAAAAAATATCTAAAAAAGCACCTGACAAAAGAGCGATACCATCATACATTAGGTGTAGCATACACTGCGATGGCAATGGCAATGAAATATAATCCACAACCGGATAATTCTGAATTCATGACGAAAGCGGAACTGGCTGGATTGTTACATGACTGCGCTAAGTGTATGGATAATAATAAAAAAATAAAAATATGTAACAAGCATGGTATCTCTTATAGCCAGATTGAATTAGAAAACCCATATTTACTTCATGGTAAAGTTGGCGCTTATATTGCCCGCAAAGAATTCGATATTCAGGATGAAGATATCCTCAATGCTATTACATGGCATACTACCGGAATACCTGATATGTCTCTGTTAGAAAAAATAATTTTTGTCGCTGATTACATTGAGCCATCCCGCAAACCAATTCCAGAGCTGGATTTGATCCGTAAACTTGCCTTTGAAGATATCGATGAAGCAGTAATAAAAATTCTTAAAAATACATTGCAATATCTTAATGCAAAAGGCAATCCAATTGATACAATGACTCAAAAAACTTATGACAGTTACATTCAAATGGAAAGAGAGGTTTAATATATTGACAAGTAAAGATACCGTAAAACTTATCATAGATGCTCTTGAAGATAAAAAAGCTGAAAATATTCAAATTATTGATATCAGTGAAATTTCTTCTGTCGCTGATTACTTCGTTATCACTAATGGAACAAACAGAAGTCAGGTTCAGGCTTTAGCTGATAATGTAGAAGAGAAGCTTGGCAAAGAGGGAATCTACCCCAAGCAAATTGAAGGATATTCAAATGCTAACTGGATTCTGCTTGATTATGCAGATATTGTGATCCATGTATTTGATCGTGAAAGCCGTGGATTCTATGACCTTGAAAGAATCTGGAGAGATGGAAAATTAATTGCTGTAAATGAATTTGCATAAATAATATAAATGATAATAGCCACAGAATTATTTCTGTGGCTATTATCATTTTCGTATGCCTAATGGTATAAACGGAAAACTCCAAATACCTTACCCAGAATGTCTACATGATCTACAATAATCGGATCCATTGTATCATTTTCAGGTTGTAATCTGTAATGACCATTCTCTTTATAATATGTCTTTACAGTAGCAGAATCATCTATCAATGCAACTACAGTATCACCATTCTCTGCAGTATTACAGCAATTAACAAATATCTGATCACCATTAAAAATACCAGCATTAATCATACTGTCGCCTTTTACCTTTAATATAAAGGCATCTCCATTTGGCACCATCTCAGTTGGAATAGGAAAATATCCCTCAATATTCTGTTCCGCAAGAATAGGCAAACCTGCAGCAACAGTACCTATAATAGGAATACTGGCCATTTCATGTCTGACCATCTGAAAACTATCATCCATAATCTCAATAGCACGAGGCTTTGTAGGATCTCTTCTAATATATCCATTCTTCTCCAAAGTTTCTAAGTGAGAATGTACAGAAGAAGTAGATTTTAAATTAACTGCCTCGCAGATTTCACGAACAGCAGGTGGATAACCTTTTTTTAATATCTCGGATTTTATGTATTCTAAGATTTCTTTTTGTTTTGCTGTAATTTTACCATATGCCATTACACATACAACCTCCTTTTTTACTATCATAGCATATATCATTTAAAAATGCAAACGTATATTCCAAATATTTGTTCGCAATTTTGTATTGAAAGTATTGACATCCAAACAAACATTCTATATAATCATTGTAAACAGTTGTTCGGAAATTATGTTCGGAATATTTGTTCTGTTCATATTTCTTTTAAAGGAGGTTAATACCATGATGAAAGCAGAAAACTATTATACACGTGCGGCTTTAAAACGTGAAGCGCGTCAGAAACAGGTTCACCGCAATATAGCTTTGTTAGTATTTTCTATTGTCCTTATTCTTTTCCTGGTTCTTTTTATTACCTCAATATCAACACAGGCAAGTGACAGAGAACATATGCCTTCCTATAAATATTTTAAAAGTATCCAGATTTCTTCTGGTGACACTCTTTGGTCTATTGCAGAAGAAAATATGGATACCCATTATAAACATACATCAGACTATGTTGCAGAAGTAAAAAGAATGAATTCACTGGATACTGACAAAATTGTTGCAGGCAGTTATCTTATCATTCCATATTATTCTACAGAATTTGTTGGTTCAGATACATATTAATGCTTTCTTTTATTTTTCACGTAATTTGACAGCATTAGCAGCCATTCTGCGTCTATCATCCTCTATGGCTGCATAATGTTTTCGAGTCGTATTTACATCCTTATGTCCAAGGACATCAGCAACCAGATAAATATCGCCGGTTTCACGATATAAAGAAGTACCATACGTGCTACGAAGTTTATGTGGCGTAATTTTCTTTAAATTTGTAACAAGAGAGGCATATTTCTTTACAAGTTTCTCAACTGCTCTTACAGAAATTCTTTTATTCTGTAAAGAAAGAAACAGCGCATTTTCATTACCTTCTGCGGGTATGATATGACTACGTTGTTCCAAATAATCTGTAAGTGCAGTCTCAACTTCTTCCCCAAAATAAATAACTGCCTCATAGCCTCCCTTTCGCCGTATTTTTATACCATTGTTTTTAAAGTCAATATCCTGCAGATCTAATCCTACACACTCAGATACACGCATACCTGTACCTAGTAGTAAAGTAAGCAGGGCAGTATCACGAACTTTGGTTTTCTGATGATAATAGAGTTGCTGCTTTGTCATTTTATCTCCAGACTCTACAACATCAAGAAGAAGTGCAACTTCATCAGCATCTAATCTGACAATCTCTTTTTCATGTAATTTAGGCATTGGAACTAATGCTGCAGGATTTTTTTCAATCAGTTCATTTCTGAAATAATAGTTGTAGAAGCTACGAAGCGAAGCCAATTTTCTGGCTTTTCCACGTTCATCATTCATATATTCCTTTCCGTCTTTCACATAGTAAGAACAATATTCCAAATACTCTTCAATATCCAATCGTGTAATCTGATCAAGAATATCTATTGTATATTCTTTTATGTCCTTTTTTCCATATAAAGGATTATTATCATGCAGATATTCGAAAAATACCCTAATATCATACGCATAGGCGACTCTGGTTCGAGAAGAAATATATTCCTGCATTCCTCTAAAATATTGTCCACAAAACGGTGGGAGAGTCTCCAGGATTTCTCTTAAATGTAAAATATTTTCTTTATTTTTCTGTTCATGGTAATTACCTGTGTTATTCTTGTCCATATCTATTTGACCATCCTTCCATATCACTATTTAAAATCGCTGTAAACATTCTATCTTTTACTCCAGGATTCTCCCGATTTAGCTGTTGCAACATTTGATGAACATATTCTCGTTTTGTATGCTTATCTGCAGGACAGGGACTCTTTACAACAGGAACATGATACTTGTTTACAAATCCAATTACATCCGCCTCATTCATATAAATTAATGGTCTGATAACCGTCATATCTGCACGATCAAGATATGTAACAGGCGAGAACGTATGTAATCTGCCTTCATAAATCAACGACATCATCATGGTCGTTACCACGTCATCCTTATGATGTGCATATGCCACCTTGTTGCATCCAAGTTCCTTCATTGCATTATTAAGTGCTCCTTTACGCATCTTTGAACAGAGTGCGCAGGGATTATCTTCTTTACGATCTCGAAATACAATTTCACCAATATTAGTCCGAATCACTTTGTATGGCACATTTAATTCCTTACACAATGAAACAATTTTATCCAAATTGAGATTTTGAAAACCAAGATCTACGGTTACTGCATAGATAGAAAAATGTTTAGGATAATAACGTCTGAGTCCACTTAATGCATAAAGCAATGCTAAACTGTCTTTGCCTCCGGAAATACCCACAGCAATACAATCGCCTTCTTCAATCATATGATAGTCATCAATAGCCCGTCGTACATGGCTCATTACCTGTTGTAGTTTCATCTTATATTCATACCTTTCTTTACCAAATTCGTAAAATTTATATTATTTTTGTTATATTTAATTTTATACAAATAAAAATGTGCTATAATTAATTTATATCCATTTAAACATGCAGAGAGATGGGAGAGTACCAAAAATGAATAATAAAAACAAAAATTATATTTATTGGGGAATTACCGCATTCCTTGTAATATTAGCGAGTATGACTGCGTATTACATTATCTTTAATTTAGACAATTTTAAAAGTGCCATTGATAAAGTATGGGTAATTCTAATGCCGGTTACAGATGGCCTGATTCTTGCCTATCTATTAACCCCTCTCTTAAATGTAATAGAACGTAAAATTGTTAAACCATTCTTCAGTTTCATCAAATGTGATAAAAAGAAAAAACAAATACGTTTAACCTCTATTTTGCTTACAATAGTCCTTGTAATTTCTGTAATTTACGGTTTCTTTGCAATGGTTATCCCTCAAATTGTAAACAGTATTAGAACGATCATCGTTCAATTTCCCAGTTATGTAGATACACTAACATATTGGATTTCTAAGCTTTTGGAAGATAACCCTGATATCGAAACTTTTGTTACAGATATGGTATCCAAATATTCTACAGAATTTGAAGACCTCATTAATACGAAAGTACTGCCACAGCTTAACAATATTATCATGATTGTATCACTTGGCGTTTATTCCTTCCTGAAAGAATTTTGGAATTTGATCATAGGTTTCATAATATCCATTTATGTACTTGGTAGTAAGGAACTTTTTGCAGCACAATTCAAAAAGCTCACTTATGCATTTATCCCCTTAGAGGCAGCTAATCGTTTTATCAGTAATGTACGTTTCTCAAACAAAACATTTGGTGGCTTCTTTGTTGGTAAAATTTTAGATTCCATTATCATTGGTATTCTGTGTTTTGTATGCACAAGCATTATCGGTACACCATTTAATGTATTAATTAGCGTAATTATTGGAGTAACTAATATTATTCCATTTTTTGGACCTTTTCTGGGTGCCATTCCGTCTTTATTACTCATTTTATTTATAGATCCAATGCAGGCTTTATATTTCCTGATATTCGTATTCTTATTGCAACAAGTGGACGGTAACATCATAGGGCCAAAGATTCTTGGCAACTCAACAGGGCTTTCCAGTTTCTGGGTCATTTTCGCAATCACCTTATTCGGTGGTCTTTTCGGAATAGCAGGTATGATATTAGGCGTTCCAATATTTGCTGTTATTTTCGCCTTTATGAAGTCAACTGTTGAATCCAAACTGACAATACGCGAATTACCTACAGAAACCCCAAAATATCTAAAATTGCTTTATATAGAAGCAGATACAAAAGAAATAATAACTTTTTCTGAAACAGATAAAAAACCTTTTTCAGAAATAACCAAAATATTGGTAAAAAGTCATAAGCATCTAAAAACACAGGATATTGATTGGCATAGTCTATATAAAATAATAAGTCACGATGTTAAGCGAAATAATAATCCGGATGATGAATCAAATTCAGAAAGCGCCAATAATTCTAATTCAAAAGGCAAATCAGAATAATGATTTGCCTTATTCATTTATTATAATTATATATCATCGTTTATATGTTTTCAATATTATTTTTCGTTAAACTTGTCTTTTGCGAATAGTTGCTTTTGACATTCCCTATCGAGCCGACAGGCAGGTTTTTCCCTAAAGCAGACATTTTCCAGTTATTCCAAGTACTACATGCAGAATAGTCACTAAGGGGACTCCATAGGTGTGCCACCTAAAGAGTCCCCAACGCACAATGGTGGAGTTATCGCAAGCCTTGTCAAGTGTTGCTCCGCAAAATTTTCCCATACAGTGTATGAGTGTTTATTGTATATTGTGACTTGTTGCGACTTTGCAAAAGTCTTGACCCTTGTATTATAAATCATATCTATCCCCTAAAATGATTTTAAAAATGAGGTAAACTTATTACTATTGTCAAGTATGCGTTCGCCCCCCTCTGGCTTGCTCCGGACTTGCTTTTTGTCCTTTTTTGTCCTTTTTTGCCCTTTTTTCGCTTTGAGTATGTGTATCTGCATGCTTTGTGTGTTTGTATGTATTCTTGTATGCTTATGTGTGTTTTTTGTGTATTTTTATGTGTTTTTCCATTCAAATGGAATATTTTATGCTGTATTTATGCCATTTATTGCACTTTTTATCGCACATATGTTTTGGTATTGCAATATTTGGCACTTTATGGTATTATTTGCTTACAACTTAATAGCGGGTATGTCAAAACCGCTCTGATATGCCCGCACAATCCCATTTTGGTATTTCTCGCTTTTTTAGCTTTCCAATCCTCTCGCGCCCTGTGAATCCCCCACAGGGTTTTTTTTTGTTTGCGGCACTGTATGGGAAAATTCGTGGCACTTGACAAGGCGGCAAGTACGCCGCCCCAGTGTTCCCCTAACGCCCTTTTCAATGCCGCATGGCTACCCTGTTCCTAAAAAGCGTATACTAAGGCAAGGCGTCGGCGGGGGGAGGGGCGCGGTCGGGGACGAGCCTACCGACCGCGCGCCCCTCTACTTCCATGCTCCGCAATCGACCGCCAACACCAGATACCGCAACTATTTCCACCTACGGTCGCAAAAGACGCAGTTTTGCTAATAGTTGCGGTCATTCTCGGGCAGAGTGAATCTGCCCTTCATGCAACTCTACGTTCAGTATCGATAAAATCCCCTTTATGGTGCTCCCCTTTGATTATGCGGGCGTTCAGACGCCCTCTGCCGCCTGTCAGCGGCTACGGGTAGGGCATCACTTATACAGCAGTCGGGATTTTACCAATACCTCTCTATCGGGGATTACGAAACGTTCCCCGAACGTTTCTCCACCCATTCGCAAAACCAAGAACCTTTTGCGAATAGTTGCTTCTGACATTCCCTATCGAGCCGACAGGCACGGTAAAATATAATTTTAAATGCATATTTCTTTGACTAAATGCAACACTTTTTAAGGGTGTTGCATTTAGTCTTATAATACAAAAAATATATCAAATAGACTATACTTATTATATAATAAAAATGTATTGGATTAGTGTTGCCCTGTCTGTGCTTGGAAAGGTAGGCTGAATATATGAAAAAGCACTTAACACTAAGCGATCGAATTATTATTGAACAGAAACTAAATGAAGGAACCTCTATTAGAGAAATAGCCAGAACAGTAAATAAAGATGCCTCTACGATTATTCGTGAAATTAATAAACGTAAATGTCCAAAAGGCAAGCGTTCTATTAAAGTATTACCAGCTTGTGCAAATAAACATGATTGCCAGGTAACAGGGTTATGCAAGGACAAACGCTGCTATATGCTTTGCCGTAACTGTATGGCATGTAAATCCCTTTGTGAACTGTATGTTCCTGGTACATGTACAAAATTAGAAAAATCACCGTATGTGTGCAATGGCTGTGATAAACAGGGGTCATGTACCTATGACCGCTTCTTTTACATTGCCACATATGCCAATGATTTATATCAAGATACGTTGATCAGTTCTCGCGAAGGTATTAATCAAGAACCCGAAAAAATACGCGAAATGGATGAACTAATTTCACCGCTGATAAAAAAAGGCCAACCCGTATCACACATCTACAATACACATTCAAGAGCACTTGGATGCTCTAAATCAACACTTTACAACTACATCGATTCGTGCGTTTTCTCAGCACGAAACATTGATCTCCCTAGAAAAGTTAAATATAAGGTTCGAAAAACAGGTACAAGGGCAAGTATATCCGAAAATGAACGTTTACTCATTAAAGAACGTAATTATGAAAAATTCCAGGAGTATATGAAGCAGAATCCTTTGACTTCAGTTGTTGAAATGGATACGGTAGTTGGACCGCTTCACAGTAAAAAGGTGCTGCTTACTCTTCTCTTCCGTAACTGCTCTCTTATGCTTGCCATTTTACTTAATAACAAGTCTCAGGAATGCGTAATTGAAGCTTTAAACTGGCTTTGTGATGAATTGGGCATAGAAACCTTTGCTTATTTCCAGTTCTTTTAACAGACCGTGGAACAGAATTCATGTATCCTGAAGCAATTAAATGTGATCGATTTGGCGAGCTGAAAACAAAGGTATTTTACTGTGATCCGCAATGTGCCTGGCAAAAAGGAATGTTGGAAAAGAATCACGAATTTATCCGATATATCGTTCCCAAGGGGCATTCCTTTGATTTGTATTCTCAAAGGCAAATCACGCTGATGATAAATCATATCAATAGTATTTCACGTGAAAGTTTAAATGGATGTACACCGTACAAGCTCTCGCTCTACTTGTTAAATAATAAGCTACATGAAGTAATGAAGCTGGAAGAAATCCTTCCGGATGAAATCAGACTGAAACCATCTCTTTTAAAGTAATCAAAGCTCTTTGGGCAGGCAGGAAAAACATTCCAATCCGAAATGCAACACCATATATTTATCTTATCGAAGTGTGGCATTTAGTCTTAGAAATATTGACCAGACTTCTGTTTGCTATGTTTGAAACGGTTTACATAGTTACTTATAAGATAAAAAACACAACCAATAATAAAGGTTTTATTACTGGCTGTGTTGCATTTAATTCTGGACTATTTTTTGTCATTTACAGTGTTGCATTTAGTTTTCAATTTGACCCCGACAGGCAAGTTTTTCACTAAAGTCAAAAACAAGCAGTTGATATAGAATCTATCAACTGCTTGTTTTAAATGCATTGTATGATATTATCTTTTAGATCCTTTAGCCTCGAAATCTTCAATATACTGAATGATTAATTTTACAGTACCATCAATTCCAAGGATACTACTATTAATAGACAGATCATAGCTGTCAGCGCGTCCCCATTTCTTTGTGGAATAGTAATTGTAATAACTCTGACGTTGCTTATCCTTCTTGATCATCATATCTTTCGCTTTATCTTCTGATATATCATAGCGTTCCATGATACGTTTAATCTTAGTTGGCTCATCTCCATGAATAAAGAGATGCAGACAATTCTTATACTCCTGTAAAGCATAATCTGCACAACGGCCAACTATAACACATGGAGCTTCGTTGGCAATTTTCTTAATAGTATCAAACTGCGCCATAAATACTTTATGGCTGATTGGCATATCTACAAATGCCGATGAATTATAACCAAATGTGTACGTATCCATTACAAGGTTATATAAAAAGGAATTTGTAGGTCTTTCATCATGGTTTTGCAACATTTCTTCACAAAATCCACTTTCCTTTGCAGCTCTGGAAAGAAGTTCTTTATCATAACATTTAATTCCATAATGCTGTGCCAGCTTCTCTCCTATTTCGTGTCCACCTGAGCCAAATTGACGTCCGATTGTAATAATTGTATTCATATCTGTTTCCACCCTTCTGTCAAATTTTATTATAGCCTTGAGATACTTGTATGCATATTCATGTATAAATAAGTATGTTGCAACTATTAATATATAAATATTATACAAAAAAACAGCCAAAATATCAATCTTTGATTGATATTTCAAGCTGTTATTTGCCATTTTAGCAGATTTTCTTTATAAAACTAGGCAGTTTTCTTCTTATGAGATAAAGTCTGTGCGCCTTCAATTGCAAGTACAATAGCCAATACAATCAAGAGAATGCCAAAGATAACCTGTGCGTAAGGTCCCCAGTCTCCTGTACCTGCAGCAATAATGCCAATCTGATTCTTTACGATCAATATTAAAGAACAAATTGTAACAACCATCATAAAGCACATAGGAATAAGGAACATTTTGTTATTCTTACCAGCATTACTAAGCCATGTAGCAACTGCAAGTAAACCAAGAGCAGCCAGTAACTGGTTAGCAGCACCAAATAATCCCCAAATCTTGGAATATCCTGTCATACCAAGTACAATACCTAATACAACTGTAAGGATTGTAGCAAAATAAGGATTAACAGCTACCTTCTTCCAACCACTTGTGATGTCCTTTGCTGTCTGACCAGGCTCAAGCCAGAATTCCTGGAACATGAAACGTGCAAGACGTGTCGCTGTATCCAGTGATGTGAGACAGAATGCAGAATATGTAAGTACAAGCAATGTATACAGAATATGCTCTGCACCTGCAAGCCCAGGAATTGTAGCTACCATTGCTGCAATTCCACCTGCAAAAATATCTGTAGCACCTGCTGTATGACCAGTTTCTCTGGCATATGCAATAGCACACAATGTTAAGATAGCAAGTACACATTCAAGTAACATTCCGCCGTAAGCGATAGGCTTAGCATCTGTTTCTTTGTCCAACTGTTTGGAAGTTGTACCGGAGGATACCAGTGAATGGAAACCTGATATTGCTCCACAAGCAACTGTTGTGAACAGGATAGGGAACAGATACTGTACACCATTTCCATTATCTACAGCGAATCCTGCAAAAGCAGGGAATAAATCAGGATTAATATTAGGATGAGCTCCAACTACACCTACTACAGCAACTACAAGCATTGCATACAGTAAGAAAGAACTTAAGTAGTCACGCGGCTGTAATAAAATCCATACCGGTGTTACAGATGCAATTGCAATATAAATACCAACTACAATCATCCATGTCTTTGTTGAAAAATAAAGAGGATGGAAATTCATGCCCAATGCCATACAAATAACAATTGCTACAACACCTAATACAGTTGAAATAAGCATAGGAGTATTACGACGATATACGCAGAAACCAAATGCAATTGCAACAACAATAAATAATAAAGATACCATTGCAACTGTTGCATTGGATGCACTGGCTGCTTTATCCAGAACTCCATCAACATATGTAGCTCCGAAAGTAGATGCTACAATAGAAGCAAAAGCTGCTACTACGAGAATCAATGTCAGATATGCAAAAATAATAAATAATCTCTTAGCACGTCTGCTCATATTAGTAGAAATGATCTCACCAATAGACTGTCCCTTATGACGAAGAGATGCAAATAATGCGCCAAAGTCATGCACTCCACCGAAGAAAATTCCTCCGACTAAAACCCACAGAGTAACCGGCAGCCATCCGAACATAGCTGCACCAATTGGTCCGGTAATAGGACCTGCACCAGCAATCGATGAAAAGTGATGTCCCATCAAAACAGGTGCTTTTGCTGGAACATAATCCACACCATCCTCTAAAGTATGTGCCGGTGTTGGTTCGTTGTTTTCTCCAACTCCCCACTGTTTGCATAACCATCTGCCGTAAAAAATATAGCCACATGCCAATACGGCAACACAGATCAGCAATAATACCAATGTGTTCATAAAACCCTTCTCCTTTTCTTTTGGAATAATACATTTTTCATTACTTTCTCTACACACTTTCCGCTTCTGTTCGTTGTAATCTTATTATGATCAACTTCTAGGACAGCCGTATGGAAATCCATCCAACCATGCAAAGAAAAATGAAAACTTTGGTATATACGACACTTTCTCAGCGCCTTTTTGGCCTCATCCTCACAGGTATTACATATAAATACCGGTGTGATATATGTATACATATGCCCCGGTCCGATGTTCGCTCTCTTCATTCCATCTTCTCTGGCATAATCACGACATTTCTCAAATATTTCCTTTGTCAGATATTCTACATCAAATAAATATATAAATTCCTCACAATCAGCAGACCATAATTCAGCCTTTCGTGAAAGGACAAATTTCTCTGAATGTTCAAAAAACTCACAGATAGCTGTGAGTGGCTTCTGTTCCTCTTCGAACATTATAATATTAAAATAAGCGCGATAACTTTCAAGCAATTTTGTAATCGCAGTCTCTCTTGTATATTGCATAAATATTCAACCTTTGTTTACATAATTATTGTTCTGCTCATTATATCATATTTTTATACATTTTCAATTAACTTTTTATAATCATTTAATATATTAAAAAAGATCAAGAATAAAAAAGTTTTTACTTCAGTTATTTTATTTACTAAAGTAAAAACTCTTTATTATTTTGATCTTAAAATCTGTAATAATCTTTCAAAATATTCTGGTAATGGAGCCTCATACTCTACATATTGATTGGTAGAAGGATGTATAAAGCCGATTGTCATAGCATGCAACGTCTGTCCTTCCAATTTAAATGGACATTTAGCATTGCCATATACCTCATCTCCCAATAATGGATGACCTATGCTGGTCATATGTACTCGGATCTGATGCGTTCTTCCAGTCTCTAATTGACATTCTATATAGGTGTATTTTTCAAATCTTTCCAATACTTTATAATGAGTTATCGCAGGTTTTCCATTCCTTTCATTGATTGCCATTTTCTTTCTGTCAGTTGGATGTCTCCCGATAGGCGCATCAACCACTCCCTCATCATTGGAAATTCTGCCATATACAATAGCTCTGTATTTGCGCGTAATAGAATGTTCCTTTAACTGCTCTGCTATCTTACGATGAGCTTCATCATTTTTACATATAATAAGTGACCCTGTGGTATCTTTATCAATCCTATGAACAATACCAGGTCGTAACACGCCATTAATTCCAGATAAATCATTATGGCAATGATACATGATCGCATTGACCAGTGTGCCCTCATAATGTCCAGGAGCTGGATGCACTACCATGTTTTTAGGCTTATTAACAATTAATACATCCTTATCTTCATAGATAATGTCCAACGGAATATCCTGTGGTGGAATATCCGGTTCTTCACAATCAGGAATTGTAAATTGTACTTTATCATCCACTCGAACCTTATAATTAGACTTGACAGGTGCATCATTTATATATGCTTTGCCTTCTTTTATAATCTTTTGTATATAAGAGCGGGATAATGTTTCTACATAATTACTGATACATTTATCAATTCGTTCGCCTTCCATCTCCGGCGTAATCTCAAAAACTACTTCATTCATATCTGTCCTGCTTATTTTACATCACGGAATTTCTTTGTACGGAATGATAAAAATTCCAAATCACTTTCTTTATATACAAAGAGTAATAAAATTACCAGATAAATAGCTGACAACGTAACATAAATATCTGCAACATTAAAAATCGGGAAGTTGATCAGACTGAAATATAAAAAATCAACTACATAATCAAGTTTCAGGCGATCCACCATATTTCCAATTGCTCCACCCGCAATGCATACTAATGCAATATGAAGTTTCACATACTTATGCTGGTTCGGCGTTTTTATTAATACATAAACAATTACAGCCAGAATAACTACTGCAATAAATATAAAGAAAAATTTCTGGTTCTGAAGCATTCCAAACGCTGCGCCACGATTTTCCAAATAATTTAACTCAAATACACCATCTATGATCGTAACTGGTAACTGATCCTTTAGATATACCACAGCAAAATGTTTCGTCAACTGATCCAGGAATATCAGTACCATCAAAAGTAAAACATCTGCCCCTAATAAAACTGCTTTCTTCTTATTCATGTTCATCCTCTTCGCTAAAATAAATTTCCTGAATTCCTGACATTATTTCATCCTTTGTCACAGTTGTGTCAATCATTGCCTTGCCAACTTTTTTGAGAAGAATGAATTTGATTTTATCCCCCTCAACCTTCTTATCAGATGCAATTAACTGAAGGATTTCTTCTGGGTCAATATTATCTACTGTAATTGGTAAATTAAATGGTACAAACATATCTCTGATCTCATAATATTCTTCCATTGAAATCAGTTCGCGTTTCCATGAAATATATGCAGCTGCCACACATCCGAGCGCAACACACTCACCATGCAAAAGTTCAAAATTCTTCGCTTTTTCAATAGCATGTCCTATCGTATGTCCAAAATTCAGAATTGCTCTTTCACCTTTTTCTGTAGGATCTTTTTCAACAACCAGTTTCTTATAGGTACAGCTTTTAACCACCATGTCTTCCAATGTATCCATATCTCTTTCATGGATTTCATACATATTATCAAGTATCCATTCATAAAATGGTGCATTTTTAATAAGACCGTATTTCATGACTTCACCCATACCAGCATAGTACTGTCTATCATCCAGTGTTTTCAGTACAGCCAGATTCATATACACCAGCCTGGGCATATAAAATGCGCCTACCATATTTTTGTACTGATCAAAATCTACACCTGTTTTACCGCCTACACTGCTGTCTACCTGAGCCAGTAATGTAGTAGGAATCTGAACAAAATCAATTCCTCTTAAATATGTGGCAGCCGCAAAACCTGTAATATCACCTACAACGCCACCGCCTAAAGCAAGTAACATATCTTTTCTGTCAAACTTATGTTGAATAAGGAATTCGTAGATATCACGGACTGTATCAAGGTTTTTGCTTTTTTCACCATCCGGGAATGAAAAGACAATAATTTCCTTACATTTATCTTTCAAAACTTCGCAAATGTCTTCACTATATAAGTTGTTTACTTTGGAATCTGTGATAATGCATAATTTTTTCTCAGCAATATTAAATTTTTCCAGTTCAGTTGGCAGAGATGCAAAATCCTGTTCATATACAATATCATATATTGGCTTATTATTCTGGTTAATAGTTAATCTTTGTGACATAAGATCCTCCCATTTATTACTTTTTATTATGAAATAAAAAACTTCCTACTATTCTAAGCAGGAAGTTTTCCCGTAATCATTCTTCTACATTGCACTATGAGATATGGGTGGTACATTGAATGTACCAGAAACAATTTCCTGAAAATCACCGGATATATCTACACAAGCCGGAGTAATAATAAAAATGTAATTAGATATTTTCTGGAGATTACCACTGATTGCATATGTTGATCCGGATGCGAAATCAATAATTCTCTGGGCAATTTCAACATCTAACCCTTCCAGATTCAGAACTACGGTCTGATTCGCTAACAATGTTTCTGTGATCTCGCGTGCTTCTTCTACGCTAGTCGGCTTGATTACACAGACCTCCATGCCAGCACCAGGTGCCCTTTTTACAGAGCGAATCGGAGTCACTTTCTGTGTTGCTTTCTTAGCCGGTTTCTCATCCTCATAATCTACTTCTTTATGTAATGCAGGTATCTTCTTTATATTTTCAACTGGTTCTTCATCTTCATAGTAATCTTCGCTATCGTATTCATCTTCCATATCGTTCAATTTCATAGCGTTTAAAAACTTGTCCATAACACCCATATTTTTGTTCCTTCCTTACCTTGACATGTATATGTCTGATTCCCTTACACAGTCTCTGCGTAATTCCTCTCACCAAAGATACCGGTTCCTACTCTTACATATGTCGCTCCCTCTGATACTGCCACTGTGTAGTCACCTGTCATACCCATTGATAACACTTCCATACTTACATTATCAATGTTTTCGCGGCTAATGTCAACCGATAATTTCTTTAATTGTTGAAAATATATACGATTTTCCTCTGGATTCTCTACATAAGGGGCAATTGTCATCAATCCTTTTACATGAACATTCGGAAGTTGTGCAATATCACGTACTAATTGTTTTGCTTCCTCACAATCCGTTCCGAATTTTGTATCTTCACCTGCAACATTCACTTCAACCAGGATATTGACGGATACGTTTTTCTTAGCAGCCTCTTTACTGATTTCTTCTGCAAGTTTAAATGAATCAACACTATGTATCAGATATACCTTATCCACGATATATTTAACTTTGTTTCTCTGTAAATGCCCTATCATATGCCAGCGAATATCTTTAGGTAACTGTTCATACTTTTCAACAAGTTCCTGAACTTTATTCTCGCCAAAATCGCGACAGCCTGTTTCATATGCTTCCTTTAGCATTTCTACAGGTTTTGTCTTGCTCACAGCAATCAAAGTAACTTCTTTGCGATTCCTATTGCACGCAGTACAGATATCATCAATTACTTTTTCTACATGTTCTATATTTTCCTGAATCATTCCTATTGTCATCCTTTCTATTAAGTACTTCTCACAGACGATATGTCTACTTATATGTGAACTGGTTATTGTCAACGCTGGATGCATCCAGAACAATTCGGTCATACACAGTAAGACCATATTGTGTATTTGAACTTACAATTGCATATTCATCATTCTGGCATAATTTTGTAATCTGTTTAAAATCTGCATACCCTTTATTCATATTATACACACCAATCAGTGTCCCTGACTTACTGACAGCCATTTTATCTGTAGAATCAGGTTTGCATATATAGTCTCCAACGTTTAAATTAGTATTATCCACATAAAATTCATCGTCTGTAGAACTGTATACCGTAGTTTCTACAAATTCATAAACAACATTTCCATTTTCATCGTAAAATTCCTTAGAAACACCGTAATCACCATTTGTGCCACCTTTACTCATATATTCAGCAGGAATGATAAAAAATTCCTTCTCAGCGATAGCTGATAACGGTATTTTAAGTCCTTTTACATCATTCGTTACCAATTCTATATCAACATAACGATCTGTACAAAAGGAAATACAGGAATTGTTAAATCCCAATACTGCATAATCTCCATCATCCTGATGCAGAATTTTCACAGATGCCCATGAGCTTTCCTGTGTTTTTATAAATTTTACTTTAACATATCCTTCTTCCTCTATTTCTGCCGCGCGATCTGCTTCTATAGGAATAACAATCGACCAGTTTTCATCAGTAACAATTTTGGCAACAGCAGTATTTGCTTCCACCAGATCATTATTATTTACCCTTACCTTTTCATATGCAGACTGATCAAATACATCTGCTGAAACTTCTTCCGGTTTCAAATCTTCATACCCATCTGTACTATACACAATATAACCTGATTGTCCTGCCGTACATAGATTCACCATTCCGCCCAAACTTGACTGATTCAATGTTTCCATGCTTTGATACATATCCAAATTTACTATTTTTACAACAGCACCATCCAGATCATACTTAAAATCATATACACTTTGAAAATTTTTACTGTCATATGTACTGTTATACTGTATGATTTCTGAGCGAAACTCACTTAGTTCTGTATCTGTATAGCTGCTTTCCCCAAGGTCGCTGCTCTCCAGTAGGCTTGCCAGCTTACCACTCTCATCAATCGAATAAACTGTATCACGGGTCGATACGCGTTCACCTTCTCTGATATAATAATTGATATATCCCGTATAGGGTGTAGATATTACCTGTTCATCCCTGATCGCAATGCCAGTATATGTCTTTGCCACAGATAAAGAACCCATCTGAATTTCATAACCTCTAATAGGTTCTGACTGCATATACATAACAATGAGCACAACAATATAGACCATCATGGAACCAAAGATAAAAAATTCCATTTTATTCATGGTCTTGCCTGAGTGTCTTGATATTTCAACTATTTGTCGTTTTTTTCTGTCTGCCACTCCTGTGCCTCCTGTCAAATAAAGAGCCCCGGATTTCTTCCGGGGCAACCTTATGTATATACAAATTAAAGAGATACTATTACTTTTGATTTCAAAGTTTCCGGTAATTCCGATTCATCCATTGAAACACTTGCTACTATCTTAAATCCAAAGGTATCGCTAATACGTTCTAACTTGGTAACAATTTCCTCAATACGATCTGTTTCTTCCAAACATGCGATCTTGAGAAAACTATCAAAATATATCTGCTCCAGATCATGATCCTGCGATAGAATTCCTCTGATAAATCCAACAAATTCATCCGCATTCTGAATATCATAATCTAATACATTAATCAGACGAACTTTGTTATTCAACTCATACATATGGCTCATGCTCTTATCCAAATATACAATGTTACCAGATGCTCCGTTGATTTCTTTGTTTACCATCTCTAAAATAGTTTTTGTCTTGCCCTTGCCCTTTTTTCCTAAAATAAGCTGTACCATAAGTAATACCTCCTATATTTGATATATACATCTACAACCGTAGCATTTTATATATTTATTATAGTAGATTACATAAGAAAAAACAACTTAAATGTGTCTAACTTTTCCGATAATTTAAAAATTTCAGCAAAAAAGTGTGAATTATATTTCACCAAGCAAGCCTGTCATCTCCTGATATAAGGTCGTTCTATCTGAAGACTGTAAAATTACAGAAATATACGGATTACCACTTTGATCCTTAGAGTAAAGAATAAGGCAGCTTCCAGCCGCATTTGTAGTACCTGTCTTGCCTCCTATGACAGTTATATTGTCAGGTGCAACCGCCTCTCCTTTCAGATAAGCATTTGTAGTAGACAGATCTATTGTTTTCTCATTGCCATTTTTATCATGGTAAACAGAATTATAACTGGCAGTATGCACGATTTCGATGAATTTATCATACTTTACCGCTTCATTGCAGATCAGATACAGATCATAAGCAGTTGTATAATGATTGGGGTCTGTCAGACCATTAGGATTCACAAAGTGACTATTCGTCGCCCCTAGACTATTAGCAACTTCATTCATCATATCCGCAAAGCCTTCCACGCTTCCCCCTAAGTATTCTGCGATCATAATCGCAACATCATTTGCAGACTTAAGCATCAATGCATGTAATGCCTGATCCAAGGTCATAGTATCTCCAGCCTCAAGTCCCAATTTTACAGCACCAGATTCCTTAACGTAAACGTTTTCAGATGCTGTCAGGACATCATCCAGATTACCATACTTAAGTGCACACAAAGCAGTCAGAACTTTCGTCAGGCTTGCCGGATTCAGCTTTTCATGAACATTTTTGGCATATATAACATTGCCATTATTAATGTCAAAAAGTCCGGCAGCCGTTGCCTGCGACATATCCACAACAGCTCCCTGTGTCACGTCCTCAGCTGTGACACAAAGATTCGCTGAAAATGCATCCAATGCCTGTCCCTGTGACTGGGAAGCAATTGAAAAATTAGAATTATTTCTTGTTCTGTCATAACCAAATGAGTATGTCTTGGCACCACATCCAGATATCAGAACAGAAGGGATCAGTACGCAAGTGATTACGTAAACTAATTTATTTGTACATTTCACGCCACTCTAAATCTCCTCTATCCAGTGACTTGATCAACAGTTCTGCTGAAGCAAGGTTTGTTGCCAATGGAATATTATGCATATCGCATAATCTCAATGCATTATTCACATCAGGTTCATGTGATTTTGGATTCAACGGATCTCTCAAAAATATCACAAGATCGATCTGGTTATGTTCAATCTGTGCACAAATCTGCTGTTCTCCACCCAAATGCCCAGCTAAATATTTATGAACATTAAGATTCGTTACTTCCTCTATTAATCTGCCTGTTGTTCCTGTTGCATATAATTCGTTCTTACTTAAAATACCACGATATGCAATACAAAAATTCTGCATTAATTTCTTTTTTCCATCATGAGCAATTAAAGCAATATTCATGATATCTGCACCTTCCTTTGTCAATTATTATATTTCCTGACACATTGTAGTCGCACATTAAGAACAAATCCCATTCCAATATACAAACTTACAAGTGATGTCAACCCATAGCTTACAAACGGCAACGGCACACCTGTATTGGGGAATAATCCCGTAGCAACCGCTATATTAACAAAACTCTGAAATCCTACCAGCGCTGCCATACCACAGCATATACAGGTTCCTGCCAGATCTTTTGCCTTACGTGCCACGCTTAAACATTCAAGTGTGATCAAAAACAGCAGGATAATGACTGCACATCCTCCAACAAAACCTAATTCTTCTCCTACAATTGTATAAATAAAGTCCGTCTGAGGTTCTGATATAAAATTGCCGTTCTTAACAGAACTGATCATATTATTATTAAGACCTTTACCCCATAACTGCCCCGAACCAATTGCCATCATAGCATTAGTCTGCTGATATGCTGCACCTGTTGCATATTTCTCCGGTTCAAGCCATGCAAGGATTCTGGTCTGCTGATAACTCTCTATGATCTGTTGATCAGGTTGTAAAACCAGAATAAATAAGATCACTGCCGCAGGTACTACAACTGCCAGAACTCCAAATATCAGCTTGGAGCTTAACCCACCAACATACCATAAAGTACAGAATATTAGCAAAATGACTATACTGGTTGACATATCCGGCTGTTTATATACCAAAAACAGCGGTGGCACCAGTAAAATAATCATTAACGCAATATTCTTTAGAGAATTAATTTTCTCCCTATGTTTCATAATAAACTGTGAAAAGAATAAAATCAACATAATTTTTGTTAATTCTGACGGTTGGAACTGAATTCCTGCTATTTCCAACCATCTTCGTGCATTATTTACATCTTCACCAAAAAAACGAACCATGAGCAGAAGTAAAATATCAAACACATATATGACCCAATGGAAACGCAGAAAAAAAGAATAGTCAAAGAATGACAGAACTATCATTATAAAGAATCCAACAATAAATCCCATAATCTGCTTGTTCTGTACAGATTCCTTAGCACTTCCGATCGCAAGGATACCAATTAAGGTAATTGCTACCAGCATAAGAATTAATTTAAAATCATAATCACGTACTCTGTAATTCTTGAACATTCTTTCTTTCCTGTCTTTCCTTTTGTTTCACGATTAATTCTTGAGGTCAAGAATCGGTATATTAGCATACAGCACCGGCATTTTGGCATTTCTGCCACTTACGCCCGTTTTGGTTATCTGAATATCCATACTTGCAGTATCGATTTTCATGTATTTTGATATCACATGTGCTATATCATTCTTAATAAGTTCCATCATTTCCGGCGAACAGTTAACTCTGTCAGATATCAATAATATCTTTAATCGATCTTTTGCAACCTGTCTTGAGTTTTTTTTGTGAAATAAAGAAAATAATCTCATATCCGTTCCTCCTGATTCTTATGGAATAAACCACTAACGCGTGTCCATATTGTAATTGTTTTTCCAAAATCAAGAAAAGGAACTTCTTTGCCGCATAAACGGCGGCATATGTTGTAAAATGCCTGTCCCGCCAGAGAATTTTTACCTACAAGAGGTTCACCCTGATTGGTAGCGATCACTACATTTTCATCGTCAGGGACTACTCCCAGCAATGGGAGTCCGAGAATATCTATGACATCTTCTACTGTCATCATTTCTCCACGTCTGACAAGATCTGATCTGAGCCGGTTCACGATCAGATCAACCTTCTTTATTTCATTTGCCTCCAGTAACCCGATGATTCTGTCTGCATCCCTGATTGCCGACACTTCCGGAGTTGTCACAACAATTGCATGATCAGCGCCCGCTACAGCATTTTGAAATCCCTGCTCGATTCCCGCCGGACAATCTAAGATAATGTAATCGAACTGTTCCTTAAGACCTTCTATCAGTTTTACCATCTGTCCCGGTGTTATGCAGTTCTTGTCTCTTGTTTGTGCTGCCGGCATCAAATACAATCCGGCATGCCGCTTATCCTTGATCAATGCCTGTTTCAGTCTACAGGTTCCCTCTATAACGTCTACCAGATTATAAACAATTCTGTTTTCCAATCCCATTACAACGTCAAGGTTGCGCAATCCGATATCTGCATCGATCAAAACTACCTTTTTACCCATTTCTGCCAGACCCGTTCCTACGTTTGCGGATGTAGTGGTCTTTCCTACACCGCCTTTACCTGATGTGACAACAATTACTTCGCTCATAAACCTCGCCTTTCCGCATTCTGCATCATAAATTGCAGAATACTGTTGTCATTTCAGTTCTCCGGATTTTTATAAGGTAAAATTATCCAGTAATTCTTTGGTAATCGGTTCCACCTGTACCTTTCCATTATATGTGTATGCAATCTTAGGCACAGTTTTTGGCTTTAGTCCCCATTTTGAGCTTTTTGCCGGCTGTACATATCGTAAATCACCAATTCTGAGCTTCTGTGGATTCATATCCAGAGCTACGACAAAATGGTTATTATTTCCCGACGCACCCGCATAAGCTTCTCCCGCCAGACAGCCCAGTACCACAATATCCTTTGCCGAATAGACACTGCAACCTTCACAGACATCTCCCAGTATTACAATACTATGTTCCGTCTCTATGCTTTGTCCATCGCGAAGTGTTCCTCTATAGAACTGTCCGCAGTTTTCATCTCTCTGAAAATTCAGATTATTTTGTATTCCAAGAAATTTTATATTTTTTTCTTCATCTTTGCCCATCAGGCACAGTACTTTCAAACGTGAATTTTGTGTAATTGCATCCAATATCTGTCGTTCTTCCGCCTCACTAAGCTGTCTTCCTTCCAAAGAGATCGCTACGGCCGCATCTTTAAAAAAAACATCAGCCTCTTTGAATTTGGCTGCAATATCTACTAACAATTCATCAAACGGAATCATATCATCCATAATCACAGATATTCCACTGGAAAAACTTTTTAATACAACTGAATTCTTCACATTTACTCCTATCTGTGCGCCTTACGCACAATGCAAATCAAGAACCACTGCATAGCCGATATACTTAATCTCCTGCGCCTCCTGTAGCATCAAGAGAGTCTGCCGTACCGGTAACAAGTTCCTCTTCCTGAGCCAAACCATAGTAATATTTATATACATCTCTTGCTGTCTGCGCTGCATAATTGGAATCATATCCATTAGCAATACGCACCGATACTGAAATCTCAGGATCTTCATATGGTGCATAGCTGACAAAAAGAGCATGGTTTGCACGCGTTTTATCCTGCTGGGCTGTACCTGTCTTACCAGCAACATTTACTGCCAGATCTTTAAAATATGGCTTTTTCTCTACAACCTGCCGCATACCGGAATGAATTGCATTCCACAGGCTGTTGTCCAAATCTACTGTATTTCTGACTTCCGGTGTGTAATTTTCTATTACATTGCTTTTTGAGTCAGTCAGTTTATCCAAAATACTTAAATTAAAACATGTGCCACTATTGGCTACTGTTGTAACATATCTGGCCAGTCCGACTGTTGTATAGTTGTGTGTACCCTGTCCAATAAAAGAAGGTACCGCATACAAATTAGAGAATTCCGGTTCTGCTTCGGTAATTTCTATTCCTGATTTTTCTGTCAGGCCGAACATGTCCGCATATTTCTTTAATCTTGATAATCCATAATCACTATTATAGCCTGTACCATCCTGACTGAGTCGGTATCCTACCTCATAAAAATAGGAGTTACAGGAATTGGCAATTGCATTGGAAAGATTCATTGCTCCATGAGCACTTGGATATATCCAGCAACGGTGTATGGTAGGTGCCAGCTTATCAAAATATCCGGTACACAAAATAGTCTCACCTATTGATGAAACTGCACCCTCTTCGATAGCTGCTGTTGCAGACACCATTTTAAAGGTAGAACCTGGTGCCGTTTTCTGCTGTGTTGCCATATTCCACTGTGGTACTGAGAGATCTGCCTGAAGTCTGGCATAATACTCAGCATCCACCCCATTTGCCATCTTATTTATATCATATCCCGGATAGGATACCAGTGCCAGAACTTTTCCTGTTTTAACATCTGTTACAACACAGGAACCTGAACACGGGTCAAGCGCAAGCTGCGCCGGGGTGATCTGAAGAGTCTGCACCATTTCAAGCATAAAATTATATGGACTGACAGAACCATTTTTTACTGCTGCAATCTTGCTTTCCTCAACACTGATAATATCCTGTTCCCATAACAGCATACATACCTGTCTGCCCGTAATCTGTTGATTACTTATCATATACTTATACAACTTTTTAGAGAACTCATTATTATTGTAAAGATTCTCTATAATGTAATCTATAATAGAATTCAGGATTTCCTCCGAATCCGAGTACTGGCTGTCCAGAGAAAGCTTGGTAATATCAATCCAGTTCTGAGCTATCGCATAGTTAAGATATTCTGAAAGGCTGATCACTTCATCCTTTGTCCATGCAATATAAGTCTCATCTTCTTTATCAATTGCACTGTTTACCAACACACCTTTTTTAGTCAGCATGGATACAATATAGCTTTCATAATTTTTATACTCTTTACTCAGCTTATTATACGGTGTTTTCGTATTCTGTAATTCTTCCCTGATCCCATTCAGAACAGATTGCTGTTTATTAAGGAATGTCTGATATACTTCTTTTTCCGTTGTGTCGGCATTCTCACTGGTAAAATGTGTAATATCAATAACGCTATTGTTAAATAATGCATAATATACATCGTCAATAGGTATGATCAGTTTACTTGCGGAAGATACACTGGAAGCATCAAAATTCATAACATTGCGCATCTTATTTACCACGATACCCGCAATTTTCTGCTCCAGGATATTATAAATTGCAAGCTGCAAATCTGCGTCAATTGACAAATACAGATCATTTCCTGCCTGTGATTCAACCACATCTGTAGTCTCTATTATCTTTCCAAGGTTATCAACATATATTGTTTCAGAACCCTTTTTACCCTGTAATTGCAATTCCATGACCTGTTCAATACCAGCTTTACCAACTGTATCATTTAAGGTATAAGAACTGTCCTGTTCCTGCAGAGAAGCAAGCTCTGTCTGCGATACTTTACCGGTATATCCCAGAATATGTGCAAACTGATATGGATAGTTATATTTACGGATCGTATCTTCTTCTATCGAAACACCATCCAGTTGATCCGCATTTTCCATGATCACTGCAACCGTTTTCTCAGATACGTTTGTTGCTACAGTTGTTGCAATATACTTCTGGAAACTGTAAAGATTCATTTCATATCGAATCGTTACAAGTTCCAATACTTCTTTCGGTGTATATCCTTCTCCCGGAAGAAAAGTTTTTGTTTCTTCTCCCTTTTCATTTTTTTCATATTCACCAATTTTAAAACGATTGCATAAATAATCAATTACTTCTTTTGCAGTGGCAGTCTTTTGCTCATATTTGAATTTGTCAGAGTTAATATCACTATGTCCATAAATATCTGCCAGAAACCTTAAAAGCGTATTGCCATCTACATTAAAGGCATATTCACCATTTTCATCTAATATAATATTAAAGTCACTGATGACACTGTCTCCATTATCTTCTATCAAATGGATCAGCTTGTATAACGTGGCGTTAAGCTGTTTATTTTTCTCGGAACCCGATTCATAAACATCTTCTATTGTAACAGAATATGCCAGTTCATTATATGCCAATAATTTTCCATTTTTATCATAGATGTTGCCACGTGTACCTTCAATAACCTTTTCTTTTTGTATTTTTAATTGGAAGTTGTTCAGATAAGATTCGCCATTTACAATTTGTAAATTGAATATACGATAGATTAAAACTGCTGCCATTGCTATAAATATGATAAAAAGCAGCAACAACCTGGACGTGACCATATCGAACAGACTCTCTTTAATTCTTTTTAACAAACCAGCGGTCACTCCTTTTTTCCGTCTTTTCCGGTGACTTATTTAACAGCAGGATCACCGGGTACAGAAATACAGTTACAAAAATAGTGTATACGATTTCCGGTATTATGACACTTTTAAAATAAAATCCGATGTGGAATCTGCCTCGAAGCAAAAACAATAATATATAGCACACAAAAGAATATAACAAATCGCTTACTGTGATCAATGCCAGTGGAAGCTTAATGTCATTCTGATAAAATACCCTGTGAAAAATTCCATTACCTGCACCTATGTATAAATAAATCAGTGCATAGAATCCAAGGACACTTCCATAAAAAATGTCCATCAATAATCCACTGATAAATCCTACGGTCATGCCATACCTTTTGCCGAACATAAATCCATAGGAAGCTGTCACAATGATCAAAAGATTAGGTGCTATACCTCCAAAATTAAAGTATTGAAATACAGTCGTCTGCAAAACAAAACTGATCAGTATGGTCAATACCATGATAATATTTCTTTTCATTTTTCACCTTCAGTTCTGCATATCAGTTTTCAATCTGCTGTTTCGTCTGGAGAATTACCAATACCTCCTCAAGGTGTTCAAAATCAACAGCAGGCGTCAATTTACCGGACTTGGTAATATTATTGGAATCCTGTTCCATACTGCTGATATAGCCTATCAGGATTCCCGGAAGATACTTGTCACTGATATTGGAAGTCACTACCTTATCTCCAACCTCAACCTGTTCTTTGGAGTCTATAAGCTGTTCATATCCAATACAGCCTTCTGCCATAAGCTGTAATGATCCTTTCACGATCAGATTATCTGAGCTTGCCAATACCATACCACTTACATTAGAGTCATCATTTATAATAGAATTTACTTTCGCCCAGTTAGATCCGATATCAGTGATTCTTCCAACCAGACCACCACCGGCTATTACATTCATATCAATAGCAAGTCCGTCATCCAGTCCCTTATCTATTGTAAATGCATGAAACCAGTTACCGGAATCTCTGGCTATAATTCTGGCACCAACTTTATCATAACCACTATATTGTTCATCTAATTTATACAGTTCACGCAGATTATTCAGCTCATATTTATCCTGCTGCAACTGGGTATTCTGAATCGTCAGTTCATCAATCTGCTGCTTCAGATTCTGATTTTCTTCCAGAACGACCCGCAGCTCTCCGAGTTCATCTACTCTTGTCGAAATCCATGCTCCAACATGACTAACGCCATTTTGAAAAGGAACTACGACATACCCTGCTACCTTGTTCAGAGGTAATGTTGAAAAGTCTGTTAAAAAAGTAACAGCCATCAGTATAACACATACCACTGTCAGCAATAAAAGCAGATACTTACTCGGAATTGAGAATTTCTCACGTTTTCTCTTTACAATAGGGCTCATCGACTCATTCCTTCTAAATAAGCTACCGATTTATAATTATCATCTTTGATGATCTTTGCCAATCCAAGTGCAACACCTGATACAGGATTTTCACTGACATTGACTTTTAAGCCTGTTCCTTTGGCAAGGAGTTCCGCCAAATGGTTCACCTGAGATGCACCACCTGTAAGGTAGATACCTCTTCTGAAAATATCTGCAGACAGTTCTGGTGGCGTTCTCTCCAGAATCACACGGATATTATCAATGATCACATTGAAGTTCTCCAGCATACTTTCACTCACAAGGTCTGTTGGAATTTCCTTTTCCATAGGAAGACCCGTTACGATATCTCTTCCATATACAATAGCACCCTTGCCTGCTTCTTCCAGTTCTTTCAGAGAAATCTTTACGCCCTCTGCTGTCTTGTTTCCGACGATCAGGCTGAATTCCTTACGAATGGCATTTTTGATAGATTCATCAAATTTCTGTCCGCCGATTTTGATCAGCTTACTCAATACGATGCCACCCAATGAAAGAATAGATATTTCTGTCGTATGGAATCCAACATTAACAACCAGAATACCCTGTGCATTTTTAACATCAATATCCAGTCCAAGTCCGTCTGCAACAGCCTTCTCAACTCTCATGATCTTCTTTGCCTTGATATTGGCATCCTTTACCAGATCAAAGAAAGCTCTCTTCTCGACATCTGTAATATCAGATGGAACAGCCATATAAAACTCTGCCGGTTTGATAACTCCTTTATTGCAATCCATAATGAAATTGCGAAGTAAAAGCTGCATATTTTTAATATCCGCTATGACACCGTTGCACAGTGGATAGGAAATCTCAATATTAGATGGTGCCTTCTCAAACATCTCAAATGCAGAATCACCATATGCAAATAAATTCTTCTTGTTCTCAATGGCGATCATATTCTTCTCAACAGTAACAGTATCACTGTGAGCACTGTAGATTTTAATGGTCCTGGTACCTAAATCAATACCAAATGCGTTGTTAGCCAACATAACAACTCCTTTCTGTTTCTCATAAAAGTCCTTCTTGTTTAAAACTTGTATATCTCTTGTCCCCAATAACGATATGATCGATCAAGGGAATATCTATCAATTCGGATACTTCCTTTATTTTTCCGGTCATAATAATATCCTGTCTGCTCGGTGTCGGATCTCCACTGGGATGGTTATGAAGCAGCATGATTCCAGACGCCTCCTCATGGAGCGCCTTTATCAGAATTTCTCTCGGTGAAATCAGGCTTGCATTTACCGTTCCTGTAGAAAGCACTACATCACTCATAAGGCGGTTCTTACTATCCAGAAGAATTAACAGAACCTGTTCCGTGTTCTTATGCCGCATCTGTTCCATATAATATTCCGCTACTGTATCGGGTCTGTTAAATGTCAGATTACGGGATGCCTGCATAGTCGAAATCCTTTTTGCAATCTCTGCAACACACAAAAGCTGCACTGCTTTGACTTCTCCTATTCCCGGAATCTTTTGCAGATCCTTTACCGAATAATGATGAAGTCCCAAAAGTCCCCACTTTTCATCACACAAATTCAGGATCTCTCTCCCAAGTTCTACCGGATTCTTATCCTTTGTCCCTGTTCGCAACATGACTGCCAACAACTCCGCATCCGTCAGACTCTCTGCTCCCATACGCAGAAATTTGTCATACGGCAGTTCCCCCTTGGGATACATTTCCTTAAAATCACTCATTTTATCTGTAAAACATCGTTCTCCGGACGAAACTTTACCTGATTATAGTGAACCAATAGATATATTACCACACCATGAAAGCTCTGTACACTAAAAAGATTAGATTTTTTTCGACCCTCTCATGGTGAATTTTGTCTATTTCAGGCAGATCATAACTTGACCAGCCCCGCATCAACAATCTCCTGTAGTGTCTTCATTATGCCAAAAATTGCATGTGGAGCAGTAAGTCCCCCCTGGAAATAAACTGCATAGGGAGGTTTGATAGGTCCATCTGCACTTAATTCGATGGAAGAACCTGATACAAATGCGCCTGCTGCCATAATGACCTGACTATCATATCCCGGCATATCCCATGGTTCGGGAGTCACAAAACTGTCCACCGGTGCTGCTGCCTGTATGCCTTTACAAAAAGCAATTACGCCTTCCGGTTTGCCAAATTCAACAGCCTGTATGATATCGTGTCTGGATTCACTTCCATCAGGCACTACGTGGTATCCCAGGCGTTCATAAATATTAGCCGCAAGAATTGCACCCTTCAATGCACTTGCCGTCACAGTGGGTGCCAGAAAGAGTCCATGATAAAAATCTCTGAGTACCCCAAGAGACGCACCTACCTCTTTGCCAAGTCCCGGTGAAGTCAGTCTGAATGCCGCATTTTCAACACATTCTTTCTTTCCTGCAATATAACCTCCTATCGGTGCCAGTCCTCCTCCCGGATTCTTGATCAGTGAGCCAACTACCATGTCTGCACCTACATCAGAAGGTTCTATACGCTCTACAAACTCGCCATAGCAATTATCCACCATACAGATCACATCCGGTTTGATCGCCTTAATAAAAGTGATCAGCTCTCCAATACGCTCTACTGATAAAGTAGGTCTGGTCTGATAACCTTTGGAACGTTGAATTGTAACTAATTTTGTTTTTTCATTGATTGCTTTTTTTATATTATCATAATCAAAGCTTCCATCAGCAAGAAGATCTACCTGTTGATAGCTGATCCCATATTCCTTAAGAGAGCCTTTTGACGGTCTGATCCCAATTACTTCCTCTAAAGTATCATAAGGTTTGCCAACCGGCGAAAGCAATTCATCCCCGGGACGCAGATTACTCATCAGTGCCAGCGCCAGTGCATGCGTACCACATGTGATCTGTGGTCTTACAAGCGCATCTTCTGTATGAAAGATAGAAGCATAAACTGCTTCCAGTGTTTCTCTTCCCAGGTCGTTATATCCATATCCCGTAGTTCCGAGCAAGCAGGCTTCACTTACTTTATTCTCCTGCATTGCCTTAATAACTTTAAGCTGATTATATTCAGCATTTTCATCAATCTGCTTAAAGCGTGGCTCAAGTTCTTTTAAAATAGTCTGGCAAAAAGAATATACCTCTTTGGAAATGCCAAGATCCTGATACATATTTTCTGTTAATGTACTTTCCATTTTCCTTACCTTCTTTATCCTTATACTTCACATATATTTATCATATATTGTAGCATCTTTTCATCATCATATGCAAATTGATCCTTTTCGACCCATATGACATCTTTCTCCCGCCGGAACCATGTAAGCTGACGTTTGGCAAAATGTCTGGTATCGCGTTTGATCAGATACACCGCTTCATCCAGTGTTATTTCGCCGAGCAGATACGCTATGATCTCTTTGTAACCCAAACCCTGCATAGCGGTAGACTCTCTTTTGCAGCCCATTTCCATAAGTTTTTTTACTTCCTCGACCAGTCCTTCTTCCAGCATCTGATCTACTCTTCGGTCAATATTGGCATAAAGTCTGTCCCTTACATCAGTCAGTACGAAGTAATGAGAATCATATGCTGATTCCTTTCCCCGCTCCTGTTCATTATGTTCTGATATGGGTTTACCCGTCTGTCGGTAGAACTCAATTGCACGTATCACGCGTTTTACATTATTAGCATGTATCATTTCGGCAGATTTGGGATCACATTCCTGCAGTACCATATGCAGATATTGAGCCCCTTTCTGCTTGGCCAGTTCTTCAAGTTCTCTGCGAAGCTGTGTATCCTCGTCATTTTCGGTAAAATCAATATCATACAATACGGACTGGATATAAAATCCTGTGCCGCCTACCAGAATTGGAATTTTTCCCTTCGCATAGATCTGTTCCATTGCTTCTTTTGCATATTTTTGAAAAAGAACAACATTAAAATCCTGGGTAGGTTCAAGAATATCTACCAGATAATGTTTAATGCCTTCCATTTCTTTCTGTTTGATCTTTGCAGATCCTATGTCCATATATTTATAAACCTGCATGGAATCTGCGGATATAATTTCGCCATTTACCGATTTTGCAAGTTCTATTGACAATTTCGTCTTTCCTGCTGCCGTTGGTCCTGTCAATATAATTAACGGTTGTTTCGCCATATATTATACAATCCTCTTAAATTTCTTCTCTATTTCATATTTTGACATGGTAATGATCGTTGGACGTCCATGAGGACAATTATACGGATTATCCAGTTCCAGCAACTGCTCGATCAGTTTATCCGCCTCCTCATAGGTCAGCGAATTATTCCCTTTCACTGCTGCCTTGCATGCCATGGAAGCTATTTTTTCCCGAATAATCTGTGGCACGCCCCTGACAGGACTTTCTGACAATTCTGTCAGTATTTCTTCGAACAACTCCTTCATATCATAGCTGAACAAATCATAAGGAACTCCTCTGATCGCATATGCATTCATGCCAAAATCCTCGATTTCAAATCCCAGTTCTTTAAAATACTTTCCATAATTGTGCAGAACATCTGCCTCTTTGGCAGTCACACTGATAACAATAGGTGGTGTCAATGTCTGAGTCAGTGTTTCCTGACTTGCTATCCTCTTTAATATCTGTTCATATTTTACCTTTTCATGAGCCGCATGCTGGTCTATCATAAGCATCTTATCGCGATACTCTATGATCCAGTATGTGTCAAATACCTGACCCACGATACGGTATTCCTGTTTTGCTTCTCTGGTAAGAATCTTTTCATCAAAAAAGTTAAGCTGCTCAGGTTTTTCAACAATAATCTGTTCTCTGGCCTTGATCACGCCAAGATTAGCCGGTTCAGGTTTCTTCTCAGCTCCTAATATTTTATTCAACAGTGGATTTATTTCAGGACTTTTTTCCTCTTTCGTCCGGTTATCCACAAAGAAATCATCTTCTGAAGCATTTTTCTCCGGTTGGGAAATGCTTTGTTTTTTCTCTGGCGCAGCATCTTCATTATTGTAGTAAGCCACTTTATTATTATAAAGGAACTGTCCTACTTCTTCATGTTTTGATGCCTTTCCTTCATGATTATAGCTGCTCTCTTCACGCAGCATATTATTCTGAATACGTTCCTTTTCAAAAGGTTCCGGTGCATGTACTTCAGGCTCTGCCTCCGGCTTCAAAGTCTTATCCTTGCCCGGTGTTGCTTCCGGTATCATTTCCTGTTCAGACAGGAACTGTGCTATGCTGGTTGCAATTTTCTGATATACCGCATTCTGGTTGGCAAAACGTACCTCCATCTTATTCGGATGCACATTTACATCTACATTTTCTGTCGGTACAGTAATATGTATGACGCAAAATGGATAGCGATGCTGCATCATATAAGACTGATATCCTTCTTCTATCGCTTTGGATACCAGTTTATTCTTAATATAACGACTATTTACAAAATAATTTTCAAAATTTCTGTTCGCTCTGTTAAGAACAGGCTTCCCTAAGAATCCTTCTAATACCAGATCTTCCTCCACCGTCTGAAAAGCTATCATCTCATTGGCAATATCTCTACCATAAATACGATAAATAATTGCCTTTAAATCACCATCACCATTGGTAAAAAATTTGGTTTGGCCATTCAGAACATATTTTATGGAAATATCCGGTCTGGACAAAGCCAAATGCTCCAGCAGATCTGTTACATAACTGCCCTCCGTCATTGCCGTCTTCAGAAATTTTCTTCTGACCGGGGTATTAAAGAACAGATTTCTCACAATAAATGTTGTTCCTTCCGGCGCTCCTATTTCTTCGTATGACACCTCGTTTGCACCTTCCAGACAATAACGGATTCCCGTCATATCTTCTCTGGTCTTTGTAATGAGTTCTACCTTTGATACAGCCGCAATACTGGAGAGAGCCTCTCCTCTGAATCCCAGACTGTGCAAAGTAAGCAGATCTGATACCTGAGATATCTTGCTGGTCGCATGCCTTAAAAAGGCATTGCGTACCTCTGACTTCTCAATACCTCCGCCATTATCAGTTACACGGATAAATTCAATACCGCCCTCTTTAATCTCTACCGTAACTGCTGTTGCCCCTGCATCAATAGCGTTTTCAACCAGTTCCTTTATGACACTGGCAGGACGTTCTACGACCTCACCTGCCGCGATTTTATCAATTGTACCATTATCCAATACATGAATTTTTGCCATATTCTACCCCTTTTCACACTGACCATCTGTTATTCAACTTACTTTGGAGCCGATACAGTGTATTCATGGCATCCATCGGTGTCAGATTCGTAATATCGAGTTCTTTCAATTCCTGTATAATATCTTCATCTCTGACTGTATCTGACAATGTCATCTGTCCCATCGTAACATCATCATAGTGAACAGGCTTTGTTTTCTTCTTTTCTCCCTTGGTATCTACTGCAATGCTCTGTACCTTTTCAGTAATATCATTATCGCTTAACTGTTCAGCAATCTCTTTTGCACGGTCTATAACCATATCGGGCACACCTGCCAGTTTCGCTACCTGAATACCATAACTTCTATCTGCGCCACCCTTGATAATCTTTCTTAAGAATACAATGTCATCACCTTTCTCTTTTACAGCAATGCAGTAATTATTGACATTGTTCATTTTACCTTCCAATTCTGTCAATTCGTGATAATGCGTAGCAAACAATGTCTTTGCTCCCAGTATTTTTTTATTACTG